>OGRY01000005.1_pt1 | contig 289499 bp, 235 predicted proteins | sample 1553551 | NCBI WGS metagenome assembly OGRY01 (sample SAMEA2580101, study PRJEB22360) | human gut metagenome | biome: human gut; feature: human-associated habitat; material: faeces | place: Denmark | collected 2008/2010
GGCGTTCGGGTATATAGATAAGGCACATATCAACCCATCCGAAGCACCTGAATCCGTAAAATCGGAACTGGCGAAAATAAATAAGAGGCAGGATGATATTATCCGGTTTATCCGTCACTACGAGGAAGAACAACTGAATCCCATGATACGGGCTACAAATTCTATCGCTTTGCGCTTCGATACTATCGGCAAAACTTTAGAAACTCTCATTCTCTCTCAACTGGAAGCTAGCCAAGAGAGACAAACAGCCGTATTAAAAAAGTTAAGTGAGCAGTTTGGTAATCATGCCGATGTGATAAACAATCAGTCCAAACAGATTAATGCACTCTACCAGATACACCAACGGGATTATAAAAAGCTACTTCAACTAATACAACTCTATTCGGAACTGTCCGCTTGCGGTGTGATGGATAGCAAAAGGAAAGAGAACCTGAAAGCTGAAATCAGCAATCTGATAAATACATAGGATTATGCACATAGATTTTGCCCCACCATCGAACGGAACATATAATAATGCCGGTAGTAGCCGACAGCTAGCTAATTACATGGAGCATGAAGATTTGAAACGGATGGAAAAGGGTATCTATTCCGAAGGCTTTTTCAATCTGGTAGATGATAATATCTATAAGTCAAAAGTAATAAAAGATATAGATACCAATATCGGGCAACTATTGAAAACAGATGCTAAGTTTTATGCTATCCACGTCAGCCCATCGGAAAAGGAGCTTAGAGCAATGGGTAATACAGAACAGGAACAAGCTGAAGCCATGAAACGATATATACGGCAAGTATTTATTCCTGAATATGCCAAAAACTTCAACAAAGAACTATCCGAAGCGGATATAAAGTTTTACGGTAAGATTCATTTTGATCGTAGCCGTTCAGATAATCAACTGAATATGCACTGCCATTTGATTGTAAGCCGGAAAGATCGAACCAATAAGAAGAAACTTTCACCGCTTACCAATCATAAGAATACCAAAAAAGGAATAATAACAGGTGGTTTTGACCGTGTTAGTTTACTCCAGAAAGCGGAGCAGGGCTTTGATAAACTCTTTGGCTACGACCGCCAACAATCGGAATCATTCAATTACCACAACACAATTAAGAATGGTTTTATCGCCGAGCAACTTAAACTACAAGAACAAGAGCTTCAATGGAATAAAAGAAAAATAGAAATCAAGAAGGGAGGCAATCAAGAAAACAAGTTTTCTATCAACCCAGATAACAAAAGAACAAGTAATCTATTATCCAATATAAATAGAAAAAGCAACACTTATAATCTTGAAAATCAGATACATGGTATTCATATCGACTCTTTAATATCTTCTATTTTATCGAACACGGACATTTCATATAATCCGAATATTTTTAAAGAGCAAATACCTAAACATCAAAAGAAAAAAAGACGCAGATTGTGATTTTTCCAACTTAATTCAATAATAATCGACATACGCTATAATAGCTTTTACCGCTACTAAAAAAAGACTCAATATATTCTTTATAACCTCTTGAATCTTTATACAATTGTGCGATTTTCAAATCATCCGTTTCATTTTTCAAAGAATCTGGTAATTCTTTTTTAAGTCCTTGAATTAATTCACTCCACATAGGTACACCGGAATTCGCAGACACACCTGCACCCACAAACATAACGAGCTTACCCTGTTTACTTGCTTCTTGTATATGCAATATATTTGACAATTGTATATTTTCCATATGAAAATAAGATATTAATTATATGAATCTATTTAACTCTTCTACCAACAAATAAACAGTAGTGGAAGACTCTTGTTGTGCCGGGTTATTCCCATCAAATTGTTTCATGATAGTTTTAGCATGATTAATAGCTTGTTCTTGTTTAGGGAATAAAGCATTAAACATTTTAAAGCTTACACCCGACTTCTTTGTATAAGCAAATCCGAGCAAAGTACTCAACATTTTTTCATATCTGGAACGATGCAAAGCCCCTTGATACAGATTAAAGTGAAGTAAGAACCAAAATTCAAAGGCCTGATTACTATAAGCCACCTCAAAACCATTTTGGCGTGCTAATAGTATAGCAGAGTTAAAGTCATTTTCTGGAAAATCATCTTTGTCAAAGACCACCCAATTCTGATTGTATGTCCTTCCTTTTTGCCTTTCCTGCTCTTTTATATTGATAGCTTTCTGTACTAATGCTAATGTTCCCATGCCTTGACCGATAGCTTTCACATTGGCAGAAGTCAAGCGGAAAGCATTAAAATAGTCCGGCTCAGTATTAACCCCTTCGCAAATAATCAGAAATGTTTGTTTCACTTCACGCACACCACTGATACGGGTTATTTTTCTTTCGATACGCGGATTTATATTTTTCCTTTTTGTAGCCGCCATAGTTTATTTTTCTTGCGTATTAAACAAACGGGTTAAATCTCCGACAATTGGAATAGCTCCGTACTTTCCGGATAAGTAATCTTTTTCAAACGAAGCATCATTACGAACTTTATACTCTGCTAATGAATAAAGTTCGGTTGCCCCATAACGGTCTTTTTGTGTGAACCAAATCTGATCCCGTCGGAATATATTAGCACTCAACAAATTAGTATCGTGAGTAGTGAAAATCAATTGAGCATTTTTCGGATTTGTTTCTTTTGAATTAAACAAGGCAATAATTCTACACGTAAGAAGTGGATGCATCTTAGAATCAAATTCATCTATAATCAGACGCTTTCCATTATCCAAAGCATCAATAATAGGATATGCTAAAGAAAAATACTTTATTGTACCTTCCGATTCATTTTTCCTGAATGGGAAAGTAACAGCTTTGACTTCATTACCTTCATCATCGTACTGCGTATGCGTACTGACAATAGTATTATCAATTTTTTCAATATTCTCAATACCTAAATCAGCATAGCGTGAAAACTCTACAATTCTCTGTTTCATTTTGATGTCATCCAGTTGGATAGTGGCGGTATTCCATATCTTCTCATCATTAGAACCAGAAATAATAGTGGTATCGTTCAACCATTTCATTATCTCCACTGCTGTCGGATCATTAAATTGTGCCGCAACAGAAAGCAATAATGCATTCGCTCTCACCATTCGTTTACCTGCAAGCTCTTTACCAACGACAAACTTGGTATGAATATCGAAGCTATCTTTTTCCCGGTAGAATAGTTCCACCTCCTTAGCCCTCTTTTTATTAGCTTTTTGATAGAGCCATTCCGAATGTACCAAAGAATTATCAGCTTCAAATCCATAACGATATTGATTATCTTCATCACAGAATATGGCTTCAAAATAACTTGGTTCACCCGCAGTAAGCGAGTTTAACCAGAAACTTTCTATATTAACACGTTCCCCTGCCTGAATATCTTTCGACGAATTTATCACATACCACTTAAAAAACTCAAAAGCCTTAATGAAATTGGATTTACCGGATGCATTGGCACCATAAACCACCGCACTCTTCATTAACGATAATCCGGCAGTCCCTACACTAAAGATTATATCTTCAGCCGGAACCTGTACTTCTTTCAAAGCCGATGCCGCTAATGACAATATAGATTGTTCTTTGAAAGATAGAAAATTTCCTATTGTAAATTGAATAACCATACTTTAATTGCTTTATTCGAGATTTTATCACAAATATAGCTTTTATTTTTCAAAAAAGGACACCTGTCAGATGAATTATATTATTTTATGCCTAACAACATGTATTCCTACTTTCATTTTCAAATTTTCGGCAGTATTTACCTGTTACTGCCAAAACTTTGAAAAAATATCCCATCCTATCATCACGACAGTACGGGATACACACACAACGTCAGGTTATCGGCTAAATCTGCTTAAATGGAAATTATAACAACCTAAATATCTTCTGTTACTTCGTTCTCACCATCGGACAACATACCATCCTCTGTACGTTCATCTTCCTTACATTCTTTCGTTTTGCCTTTCCCTACATTCTCCCCATCGAAATACCTCCGTATAAACTCGTGCAAGTCCTTCTCCCTATAATACGTCTTATGCAGGATCGTGTGATACTTCAGTCCATTATCCCTATACCGTTGCAGTGTCCGTTTGCTGATGTTCAGCAGCAGGCAAACGTCCTGGTTATCGTACAGCCGTTCCCCGTTCAGGTAATTTTGCGGCTTCTTGTTCTTCTTGTCCAATGCACCTACAACCCTTTCCACTTGTTCGAGCAACCGTTCCATATACGCCTCGAATGTTTCTTTATCCAATGGTATCATAAGCCCGCCTGTTTTAAGTTCCCGATGATATAATAACTCTGGTTCGACGGATCTTTCCGTATGATTTCCTTCTCCCGCATGAATTTGATATAACTTTTCGCCGTGCGTTCCTTCACGTCCAATATCGCTTGAATCTGTTCCGCCAAATCCACATAAGTGATAAAGTCCTGCCGTCCGAAAATATCCCGTGCCACTGCCACGAGTTCATCCTCTTTCCGCTTCTCCTTTTCCTCTTTCGGCTTTTCTCCCAAATACACGTGCATCCCGGCATCCTTATCCCATGCAAACTGCATGATAGGTACATCCAGCGGACTGCCGTCGCGCACCTTCAGCGCCTTCACCACCGACACCGACGGATCAGTATCTTTCTCGATAGAAAGAATTGCCGCCGCCTTTCGTTGCAACTCACTGCCCAGATGCCCGCGCAACTTCAACCCCGAAGGAATAAAATGCAGGATAGTAACGATACAAGTATTGTAAATCCCCGCCAGCCGGTAAAGTTCCTCCACCACGGCAATACTTTCCGTTTCATCATTCGCACCCTTTATCAAGTCCGCAATCCCGTCGATCACCACCATGTGAATCCCCCGGAACTGATAATGAAACTTATCCATGCTTTGGATAATCGCCTGCAAACGCTCTTTCCGGCTCATTCCCGTCAGGCAATACGCTTTCAGGTATTTCGGCATCGTTTCCCGTCCGCAACGCCTTAAAAGGTTTGTAATGTTCTTGTACGTCTGCACCTCCGACTGTTCCGTATCATAAAAAAGAATCGCCTTCCGCTTATTGTTTTCACAGACCGACACCCCCAACGTATCCATCACCTTATCCTTGTTATTGTCGGATTGTCCGATGGCACCAGCTATCAATGCCGTCACATAATTACTTTTTCCGGTTCCCTCACCACCGGTAATACAGAGGATATTCCCTTGCGTGCCCAGCGGCACATCATTCACCGACACAACCATTTGTGCCACAGGCGGCGGATTGTTAAAATCCACCTCACAAGATTTCAGAGCAGACATAGTTTCGCTGTATATTGTATCCAGATAATCCAGAAATAATTTAATCAAATCCTCCCGGCTATTTCCCAAACGGAAAAAGTCCGAAATATCCTTTTCCACCTTCGTTCCCGCCAGTGGCAGCAACAATCGTTTCACCCCGTAATTCTTCAACGCCAGTTCTTGTTTTGCCGAACTGTCCAGCCCCGCTTTGTCCACATCATAGAGCAGGACAATATGTTTGAACCGGAAAGAGATCCTATGAATAATTCCCACGGGAATAGTCACCGTTTCCGAATTGAAGCAGATAGCATGGAACCCATGAACCGTCAGGCTCATCACGTCCTTCTCACCACCCGTAATAAAGAGCAAATCCCCCTTAGCAGGCAACTGTTCCAGCCCGAAGCAGTAATTTTCCCCAAAATCCCCGGCATATAAAAAACGCATCTCCGAGTGCGGGCGGTACACCTTCACATACTGTTTCGCCGTATATCCGAACACCGGTTCTTTATCCGTCGCCGCAATGCAAAACGGTTTCCCTTCGTTATTCTCGCTGCTGAACTTCTTCAGCGAAACCACCCGGAACAATTTCAGTACCTCTTGTGTGATGCCGCTTTCTCCCCAAAAGGCAAGTTCCGCAGCCGTAAAGCTCTTTTGCGCCAACGTATAAGGTCTTGCTTTCTTCCTTTTCGGTACATGTGTAACTTCCGCAATCACCGGAACAGGTGTAGTAGAGGAAATTCTCATTTCAGGCTTGTCAGATAAGCCCAAGTGCATATCCCGGTCAATGATAGCCAGTATTTCCACAAAGTCTTTAGGATCTTTACAATTCAGCCCGTTTAGCTTGCCAACCAGGGCAAAACAGTCCCCCGAATAATCATCATTCCCAAAATCCTTCATTTTGTACATTCCGTTTCTCCGGTCAAAATACACATTACACGAAGCCTTGCTATCTTTGTACAGCGGATTTAAGAAATTACGCCCGAGTTTAAAAGAGAAAGGGATATAATACTTGAAAACCGCCAACCCCTTATCCGTTAGCAGAAGAATATCCTCTTTATTCATTCTCGTTATCATTCAAGAAATAATTCCTCCGAAAATTCTCTCTGTCCTGTGGCTTGCATTTGATGATGCGTTCATTCAGTCCCCGTTCTATTTCCGAAAGTTTATAAAGGCACCGTCCTCTTAGCATAGAGTAGCTTATCAGGTTTTCGTTTCTCAATCGTTGTAATGTGCGTGTACTTATGTTCAGAGCATCCGCCACTTGATTGCTATCCAGCCACACCTCATTTTCCTCTTTGGGCATAACTTGTGCCTTTGCCACGAAGTCGGCTATTCGCTGAATTTTCCCGACAAGGTCTTTATACACCTTGCTATCCATTGTTATTACTTCCATATTACAGTTATCGTTTTAATTTGCTGCAAAGTTCATCCAATAGTGCCGGAGCATTTGCCAACCTGTTACCAACTTGGCATAACTTTTTTTTCAATATCTGAATATGTAGCATAGCGGGAGGGAAGTACAGTGCAGTCAGAATCTGGTGCAAGGTGCAAGCCTATACTTATATATATAGGCTCGCACCTTGCACCGGAAAAATATTTTTATCTATTTAATACTCAAATAGTTTGGTAGATTAAAAGGAAAGTTGTAGTTTTGAACCCGGAAAGTTAAGCAGACACAACGGTGTCATAAGCAGACAAATCAACATTTTGGAAATCGTTACTAAATCGTTACGGTACGATTTTAGTAGTTTAGAAAGCATCTGTGTTTCAAACACATACAGCCATAAAGTGAAAATCCCAGGCGGATCATATAAGAACAAAGCCAAACGGCGACAAAAAAGAGACAAGTCCTACAATATCAACGTATTGTAGGACTTTTTTTATTGTTTCAGTCTTGCTTAAAAGACAAAAAAAGGGCACGAAAAGACACGGTTGAGTATCCAAATCGTACCCCCTTCCCCAAAAAACGATTAGGGGGTACGATTGTCGGAAATCACTATCCATGCAGAAGGTTTCAATCTCTGTATTGATTTTAGATATTATCATCTGAAACCTGTTTTACTGTGATTTTTTTATTAATGGTGTTTAAATTCAGTTGTTTACTCGAATACCTTTCTTTCATTTAAGAATAGCAAAGCAATACAAAAGTCATTCTGTAAAAGTAATTCAAAGTCCAAAACAGATACAGACACGATTTTTGTATATTTGCAGGATACAGATAACACCTGACAAGTATGAAAAAAGAAATCCTATATCAAGAAATAGCGAGAACTATTGCCTGTCAAATTAAGAAAGGCGTGTGGAAAGCTGGTGAGAAACTACCTTCTTTACGCACTATTAGCAATGAAAATGGTGTAAGTCTTAATACTGCAATTCAGGCATATTATGAATTGGAAAAAGACGGATTTATAATATCACGCCCAAAATCAGGGTATATTGTCAATTACAAACCCATACGCCTATCTGTTCCAGCGACAACACAACCGTCTGTAAAGCCTGAGAGCAAAGAGGTGATAGATTTGATTGCTGACGTATACAGCTCGTTAGAAATAGGAGATAAATCGATCACTCGATTTTCATTAGGAATGCCCGAAGATATTTTATTACCAATTGCAAAACTTAATAAAGAACTTATAAGAGCTATGCAGGCACTTCCGGGTAATGGAACCCGGTATGATGAAACACAGGGAAATATGCGATTACGTAAATCTATAGCTCGTTTTACGTATAGTTGGAAGGGAAACTTGACAGAAGATGATATAGTGACAACTGCTGGAGTTACTAATGCGGTTGCTTTAGCTTTATCTGTAATTACTAAGGTAGGAGATACTATTGCGGTTGAAAGTCCGGTCTATTTTGGAATGTTACAATTAGCCAATAGTATGGGGTTGCGTATATTGGAATTACCTACCAATCCAGTAACAGGGATTGATCCAGATGCGCTGAAAAAAGTTTTACCACAAATTAAAGCTTGCCTGCTTATAAGCAACTTTAATAACCCATTGGGAAGTTGTATGCCTGATGAACATAAAAGGGTAGTTGTTGATATCCTGGCCGGATATGATATACCTTTGATCGAGGATGATTTATATGGTGATTTATTTTTTGGAAATTCACGTCCTAAGCCCTGCAAGGCTTTTGACAAGAAGGGGCTTGTTTTATGGTGTGGTGCGGTATCTAAAACATTAGCGCCGGGGTATCGGGTAGGATGGATTGCTCCCGGCAAATTTAAACATGCTATTATTCGCCAAAAGAATATTCACCTTATTTCTACGCCTGCGCTTAATCAAGAAGCGGTTGCCAATTTCATGGAGAATGACAGATACGAAAACCATTTACGTAAACTGCGACAAGAATTATACGCAAACAGTATTCATTTTGCCCATTCCATCATGGATTACTTCCCCGAGAATACAAAAATTGTTACTCCACAAGGAGGATTTATGCTTTGGGTGGAATTAGACAAACAGATTGATACAACAGAACTTTATTATCGGGCTATGCAGCGAAAAATAAGCATAGCCCCCGGACGTATGTTTACATTACAAGAGCAATATACCAATTGTATGCGTTTAAGCTATGGACAACGATGGACTCCACTTCTTGAAGAACGTTTAAAACAATTGGGGGATATAATTAAAAATCACTTTAACTGATGTATGTATTCCTTTAGTACTTCCCCTATTACTTGAAGTCCTTTCATGATTCTATCTTCTGGCATATTAGAGTAATTTATTCTAAATGTATTTTCTTTGTGCTCAACAGGATAAAATGAACCGCCGGGTACAAAGGCTATTTTCTGTTCAATGCATTTTTGCAGGATGTCACGCGCTGAAATATTTTCGGGTAATTCAATCCAAGTAAATAACCCGCCTTGAGGATGAGTATATTTTATGTCATTAGGAAAATAGCGTTCAATACATTCTAATGCTATATCTCTGCGTTTTCTGTAGACTTCTACTATTTTGCTAATATGCTCATCAATATCATATCGTTTTAGATATTCGGCAATAGTCATTTGAGCTATTGTGTTACACTGCAAATCAGTGCCCTGCTTAACTAACACATACTTGCGGATAATATCTTTATCACCTGCAATCCACCCAATCCGAAAGCCCGGACAAAAGATTTTAGAAAAACTACCAGTACATAAGATATTACCTACCTTATCAAAAGACTTTATAGAGGGTAAAGACTCTCCTTCAAACCTTAATTCTCCATAAGGGTTATCTTCAATAACAGGAATATCATATAAAGCAGATAGTTCAGCCAGTTTTTTTCGTCTTTCCAAACTCCATGTTTTTCCAGTGGGATTTTGAAAGGTTGGTATTACATATATTAGTTTTATATTTTGAGTATTATTCAGTACCTCTTCCAAAGTAGCCATATCCATGCCTTCTTCATCTGTTGGAATTTCAATGAAGCTACTCCCATATGATTTGAATGCGCTAATTGCTGCTAAATAGGTGGGGCTTTCACACAATACGATATCACCATCGTCCAGAAATACTTTTCCGGATAAATCTAATCCTTGTTGCGAACCGTGAGTTATAAGAATATTATCCTTATCAAACGATGTCCCTAAGCGTTCATTCATTCGTTTGGCAATCCATTCACGTAAAGGATAATACCCTTCAGTAGTCGTATATTGAAGAGCTTTTGCTCCTGCTTCTTGCAAAACGACCTGATTCATTTTGTTAATTTCATCTATGGGGAATAGCTCAGGGGCAGGTAGTCCACCAGCAAATGAAATAACATCTTCCCGTTCTGTAACTTTGAGTATTTCTCTTATTTCCGAAGCCTTTATATAAGACATTCTCTTGGCAAATTTCAACTTCATAATCATTAAATATATTTGAAAACTAAAATAATGCAAAGTAAAGCATAATAGATAAATGAGAACAGATACAATTTGCACAATATCAGCGGGTACAGATTTTCGGAACCAAGTATTATCCCGATTGTATCGCCTACCGAAAGAATTAAACGGACAGTTATCAATAGAAAGACAGGACTGATACTTGCGTCGACAGTTATTCTAGCCGAACCTCAATTAACCAAGCGTGAGAAAGAAATACTAATATTAATTCGGCAAGGTTTTCTGAGCAAAGAGATCGCTTATAAGCTAAATCTTAGTATTTATACGGTAAATAATCACCGAAAGAATATATTGGCAAAGCTAAATGTAGATAATGCGATCGAAGCTATCAATAAGGCGGAAAATTTCGGTATTCTCTATTGATTACGATATCCAATCCAAACCACTAGCTAATATTGATATGATTGCGGTTATATTTCATCCTCTGGGGCTGAATCCATTTGTGCGATGCGCTATGAGTGAATTATACAATCATTTTTTTAAAGAAAAAGTAGTGCGGGTATCGTATGTAAAGAATACCCGCACTTTCTATTTATTTTGAAAAACGTAATTTTATAGTTCAAGATTCACTTCATTCATATTGATTTCAAGAGAGCGCCGCTATACCTGTTCCTATCAAGTTTGCGTTATTCATATTGTTGATATGGATTTCGACATCCGCTAATGCGGATTCATTAAGGAGTTCTTGTAATTTCTCCAGAACAAGAATGTTATAGTTTTTATCTTTTCTATTCTCGCTCCAAAATAGACTGCCTTCGGCTACTAGACAGATTTTTTGTATATCTTTATTATATGATCTCAGTAACTGAATAAGGCCCAGTAGCGATGCGGCGACTAATTGTGCTGATCTGTTGTAGATCCAATGAGCTACATCTACATATACGTCCTTGTGAATATCCGGATAGTTCATGATAGCGGTCAATTTTTGGGCATCGAATTTATTCTCAAACTCATCCAAAGGGAAAGCCGCTTTCAATATATCGCCTAGATACATACCCGAAACCGCTTTCTCAAACCGCTGTTTTCCAAGGCTGCCTGAAATGGCGTCAACCGTATCATCGACTGTCGTGAGGAATGGAGGATGGAAGTTACCCGACTCTAGGTTGACAGGGACTAAGCCTTGTATATTATAGCTCGGATCTAATTTCTTTATTTTATCCGCCGGAATGAAAGTGGCCATGTTGGTGCCTGTTCCTACGATCAGACCGATATAGGCGTCATAGCTATTGTCGGTTAGGCCGGCAAACAAGCTGGCGATAGTATCGTTTAATACTTTAATACCTGTAAATTTGATTTTACAATGTTCGTTTAGGTAGTCGAGAAGTGGTTTGCCAACTAATTGCCCTACCATTTCTTTAATGTCGACTCCTTTTGTCCAACGTAACAATTTGGCGTCTCCACTGAGTACGGATTCTGCTGGATAAGAAAAACAATAGCCGATTGGCATTTCCTCATCCCGTTTTATCCCGACAATCATATCGGCTAATTCTTTAAATAGCTCCTCACGAGTATATCCCGGTGATTTCATGATCGACATGTCTTTTTTCCACCCATTGTTGGGATGGATGGTTGGTGATCCTTGTCCAAGATCGACGGTCGCTACTCTATAGTTGGTTCCTCCTAAATCGAGAACCAATGCTTTTCCATTAATATCAGAGGTTTTGGGAGAGATAAAAGTCGGTATGCATTGTATCTCCGCATTTTCATGTTTTAATCCCTCTTCAACCTTTTCCCGAAATGAACTGGCTATCTCTTTGAGTTGGTCATTTTCTAACCAGAAAATATTTTTCTCCATAAGATTGATTTTTTGATTTTGAAATATCCTTGTTAGTGAATAACAATTTAGAAAGGGATTTGACTATCCTTATTGGTTGATTAAGTTAAGGGGATAAATTTCGGATACTGTAAAATTTGTTGTGTTAAATTTAAATTTTGTATAAACAAAAGGGTGACGATGTCTGTTTAAAACACCAAACAGATGATTTTATTTATTAATCTAAATTAAGATATATGATACCGAAAGTGGAGATAGAAGCAGGCAAGGCGGATTTAATCCGTGAGATTTTAGGCGTTAATGATTTGCGGGACATTAACTTACTTGATGAGTACCGTGATATATTTATAAAATCACAAAAGTTTGCGTATGAGAATGAATCTGTTAATGATATTAATTGCACGGATTGAATTTTGTGAGAAGAATGTCTTATATACAGGGCATAGGATGAGAATATATTATTCAATATTCTGTTTACTAGTATATTATAGTTTCTTTGTATTTCTTTCTTAGGAAACTACAGTTTCCCGCTAGGATAGAAACTGCAGTTTCTTCTAGGGGAAACCGGAGTGTCTTTTAGGCTCGGTTTGTGTAAACGATAAGGAAAATCTACTACTTATCATTTACGGCCTTCCCATATTCCTCATCACTTACCGGCTCAAGCCAAGTGTTTTTATTGGTTTGGGGATTACATTCTACGGCGATATGCGAAAACCAACTGTCCGGTGAGGCGCCGTGCCAATGCTCTATGTTTGGTGCGATTTCGACAACATCCCCGGATAGTAAACGACGGGCGCTTTTACCTCGTTCTTGATAATAACCCACACCACCTACGGCGATGAGTATCTGCCCTCCTGTATGCGTGTGCCAGTTGTTTCGGCAGTTAGGTTCGAACGTTACGTTAAATATTGGTACGTTTAAATCCTTGTTGCTTGTTAATGGCGCCAGCCAAGACTTCCCCGAGAAATATTGTTCAAACCCGGTGTTTTCATTTCCTGTAGGGAATTCGCTAATTTTTGGAATTTCAGTTTTCATTTCTTGTGCGTTTATATTGCCAATGGAGATTAATGTGATCAACATGGCAATGGTTATTTTCTTTATATTCATATTTGTTTTCTTGATTTTATCCATATCACAAAATTATTTAAGATATTCCATTGCTTTTGTATACCAATTACTGATAAGTGTAACAGAATTACTGATTTTACAATCTATAGAATCTTGAAGTTGATGGCTTTTAAATAAATATAGGGGAAATCTCAAATTGGCGAGATTGGACAATTGTCAGTCTGTTGGGATTATGTATTTTTGTCATCATAAGAATCTATAGGATGAAGCCTGATACGGAAAACATATATCAACGGAAAATTAATCAAGTAATTGATTATATCAATGCGAATTTGCATCTCCCTTTACGACTGGATATAATAGCCGGGCAGGTAAACGTGTCCGAGCGGCAGCTACTACGTATTATGAAAGGAGCCTTGAATGAGTCATTATATGCTTATGTGGCAAGGCAACGTGTAGAGCGAGCGGTTCTATATATGCATACGGAAGATATGAGTCTGGCAGATCTAGCGAGTCGGGTAGGCTATGATAACCCCCAATCTTTCTCGAAAGCGTTCAAGAAACAATTCAGCGTATCTCCGAAAGCTTATATGGATAAGTTGCGAGCACGTCTGAGAGAAGAGACCGAGAAGTGGAGTAATGCTTCGGTCGGGAAGGAGATTATTCCATCAGGGATGTTCGGTACGATTCGTTTGCAGAAAGGAAAATATGCGGTTTATACCTTAAAAGGTAGTTATGCGGGATTACAAGAACTATATAATACTATAAATATAGATTTCAATTATACCAAACGGCATGGAATGGCGTTTGAGGAATATGTGAGTTATTCGGAAGAGGATGACGATACGCAAGTGACAAAGATTTATATACCAATAAAATAAATTAGTATGGAAACAAAATTTTGCCAAAGCTGCGGTATGCCGCTGCAAAAGAATGAGGAGTTAGGAACGAACCATGACGGAAGCAAGAATGAGGAATATTGTTGCTATTGTTATAAGGACGGGGCCTTTACGATGGACTGTACGATGGATCAGATGATCGATCATTGTGCCCAGTTTGTCGATGAGTTCAATAAAGATGCGGACTTTCATTATACGAAAGAGGAGGCCGTAGCGAATATGAAATTATTTTTCCCGACATTGAAGCGCTGGGCGGTACAATAAGCCTCTATAAAAAGCGTCTATCTGCGCTTCGGCCTGCTGGATTAATTTCACTGGAATGCGGGGCTTCTTCTCGAAAAAGTCCATTTCTATTTGAATGGTGTTTTTCTTAATGGAGCGGCTCCAATTACCTATTATCTTTCCGTTATATAAGATAACCGGGTAGAAGGTGCCGAATCGGTTGAACGCTTTTGGATGATGTTCTAGCGGCAATACGTCCGTGCGGTTTTTGTAACTGATCAAGTATTCATCGAAGGCGGGGAGGAGACGCAGTACAGGTTCGCTCTCATTTTTTCCTTTCCATGATTGGTGGATGAAATATTCACGGGAATCGAACGTCTCGGTCATTAACTCCGCCTTGATCAGATTGATAGCGAGCCTACACTCGGTAGCGGTTAGCCCGGACCACCAAACAAAATCCTGTAACTGGGCAGGGGAGTGGCTTTGAAAATATCTGGATGCCAATCTCGCCAGAGCCTCTTCCCTGCAAAGTTCACGAGTAGGAGGGACACGTTCGTCCAATAAGGCGTAAGTCGTTTTCTTTCCTTTATCGATCCCGCTACAGACGATGCCTTCCACCTCACCCCATGTAAGGAAAAGGTTTACGTGATCTATGGTGGGCAAAATCCCGGATTTTTGCAATTCCGCCGTTACTTCTTGTTTGGTCAGGCTTTTGTATCCTTCCAGTATCTTTCCGATCTGATCTAGGCATCTTGTGAACAGCGTTTTTTCTATCTTCCCGAAATGTCCCTTGGCGTACGACATAACGGCAGCCTTGATACGCTCGGAAGATAGCATAAGCATCCAACGGATATCCTCGGCGGCCACGAAATGCCAAGTAGGACGCATCACATGGGTACGTAGAATATCACCTTTGTACAAAGCCTCATTTACCTTTTCAAGGGAAGAGGATCTCAAGCGAATACCGATCGCCCATTTGGCCATCTCATACTCCTGCGCCTGGATAGCGCCCATCCAAGAGACCAACTCTTTCGGGGACTCGAATCGGGGTTGTTCCAATTGTTGGCTAGCTACTCGTATATGTGTTATCATAATATATGAATATAAACGCAAATGTACGAAATAAAGCGTTAAACATCCCATAATCTTGAAGATATACTCATTCTTTTTGTACCTTCACGCTAGAAACAATTAGTGAAATTTATGACGATAGCGTATTTAAATGTGGCTACAGACCGGCAACACTTGGATATTCAAAGGGAAGAGATCTCTTCTTTTGCCGCGGCCAAAGATATCCATGTGGATAAATGGGTCATGGAAGTATCCGGAGAGAAAGCGAAACAGCCGGGACCAAAGTTAAAACTTGTTCTCGAACGCTTGAAGAAAGGGGATGCCTTGATCGTATCGGATATTACCCGTTTGTGTCTTACCTTATATGAGTTGATGGGGATACTTACCGTTTGCATGGAGAAGGACGTGACGGTCTATTGTATAAACGACCGTTATATATTCGATGACCGGATGGATCGCCAATTGATGATTAATGTCTTCAAGCAAGTAGACGAGATTGATCACAGTCTGGTTTCCATACGTACAAAAGACGCCTTGGAACAGGTGAAAAGTACGGGAAAGCGGTTGGGACGTCCTAAAGGCTCGGAATCCAAGTTGTTCTTCTTAGACGCCCATAAGGGGGAGATCATGAACATGTTGGAGCGGGGAGAATCGGTAGGATCGATTTGCGAGCATTTCAACGTCTCTAAGAATACTTTTTATAAGTATAGGAAGAAATTCTTCAGATCGTAAGGATTGGTTTTAATACCAATCCTTTCGTTTCATATATAGCCAAGTCAATACTCCGGTAGCTATCATGACGGCCCAAGCTATGAAATAACCGTAACGCCAATCCAATTCCGGCATTATCTTGAAGTTCATACCCCATACGCCCACCAAGAATGTCAAAGGGATGAAAAGGGTGGAGACAATCGTCAGCCGTTTCATGATGGCGTTCATCCTAAGATCGTTATTGGATATATAAAGATCGACAAGGGAAGAGGTGATTTCCCGGCAGCTTTCCGTTGTTTGGATAACGAATTGGAGTTGGTCTTGCAGGTCATTATAGATCGGCAGGATATCCGGGGTGATAATCCCGTTCTCTGTTCGTAATAGTTTTGAGAATTGATCTTTCAGCGGTAGGCTATTCTTACGGATAATCATGTACTCATGGCGGTGTTGTTGGATTAGGGAACCCATATTACCCTGATCGTTCTTAGGATCGAGCAAAGTCTCTTCTATATCCTCTAGTATCTCTTCTACCTTTGAGGCGGATTCTACTAAATTCGCTATGATGGTGTTTAGAAGGAAAGCGAGCAGCAATCCACTGCCTTTTTTCCGGATGTTCAGCATGTTGGATAGTAGCGCTTTATGAGCGGCCTCGAATACGGGGTTGTTGCTTTCCGTAAAAGTGATAACCGTATTGTTCGCTACCAGTATACTGATGTGCTCAGACCGCATCTCGTTATTGACATCGTAATAGCAGGAGTTTAATACGATAAGCATTCGTCCTTTGTATTCCTCTACCTTGACCACGTGTTGGGGAGTCAAGATATCCTTAGCGTCCAGATTATGCAGTCCGAAATCTTTTACGATACGGGTAATGGCATCCGCGTTGGTCAATCCGCTAACCTCAAACCAATTGATCTGATCCGGGTCGGATAGTTTGCTGAAAGAGGTGTCGGTTATCCGCACCTCTTTCGTATGCAAAGATTGTTCGTTGTATTGCGTGAGACGGATGCCGGTTGCTGTCTCATGTTCGCCGGCGTAATAATACTTATCCGATAAATGCCGGTTGGATATATGTCTTCTCCTGTGTGTATATTCATTCCGTCTCATAATAAGGATCTCTTTTTAATCGAATTCAACAACGGTGATGCCGGCGCCTCCGAACTGCACATGCTCGTCTTGAAAACGACGGACACCGGGAACCGTGCGCAGATAATCCCGGATTAGCTGACGTAAGATACCCGTACCGGTTCCATGCAAGATACGAACCTTGCCTGCCCCGACTTGAATGGCGTCGTCGATAAAATAGGTCACGCTTTGCAATGCCTCATCGCCCCTCATTCCTCTCACATCGATTTCTTGCTTAAAGTTTATCTTCTTCTCATGCATATTGTCAGTGGTCTGGGAGCTGACGAACGTGCTTTTCTGGATTTCCCGTTTGATCTGGCCTTTGCTTACCTTTTCCAACTGCTCCAGCTTAACCGTGCTTTTGATCATCCCGAATGCTACTACGGCCTGCTTTCCTTGTAGTTCCATAACGGTTCCGGCGGAAACCTGCCCTTTAAGGCGTACATTGTCACCGACCTCTATCACCTCTTTATTAAATATTGGCTGGGCCGTCACTTTTTGTTTCTGTTTCTTCCGTTCGTTCCGTTCCTTGAGCTTCGCCATCTTGCGTGCGATCTTATCGTCTTCTTCTTCGGTCGCCATTACGGAGTTCTTGAACTCTTCCAAGGCTTTGCGGGCCAGTTTGGTCTGTTCTTTTTCCGCTTGGGCCTCCTTGATCTCACGGACGGTATTCTCGATCTTGGCGTTAGCCTCCGCTAGAATACGTTGGGCCTCGGCCTTTGCCTCCCGGATGATCTCTTTCCGTTGCTTGTTTACGGCTTCCAAGTCTTGTTCATAACGAGAAGTGACATCTTCCAGTTTTTTCTCCTGCTGACGGATATTCTGCCGTTTGCTTTCCCAGTACCGTTTATCGCGTACGATATCTTGCAGGTATTTGTCCATATTGATATAATCCGCTCCGACGTTTGCGGAAGCGTCGGCTATCACGTCCTCGGGCAGACCGATCTTGCGTGCGATCTCTACGGCGAACGAGCTACCCGGGTTTCCGATAGAAAGCTTGAACAAGGGCTGCATCAAATGGCGGTCGTACAACATGGCACCGTTTACGATACCCTCCGTATCCTCGGCGAAATGCTTCAAATTCTGGTAGTGGGTCGTGATTACCCCAAAGCTATGATTCCGGTTGAAGCGATCCAATAAAGCCTCGGCGATAGCGCCGCCAATCTGGGGTTCCGTACCGCTACCGAACTCATCGATTAGGATAATGGTCCGCTCGTTACAATTCTTCACGAAATACTTCATGTTGGTAAGGTGGGAACTGTAGGTACTCAAATCGTTCTCGATGCTTTGCTCATCGCCTATATCGATGAATATATGCTCGAAGATCCCGGTTCTTGATCGCTCATGCAAAGGAATCAATAAACCACATTGCAACATGTATTGAAGTAATCCGACCGTTTTCAGGCAAACGGATTTACCACCGGCGTTCGGACCGGATATGATCAAGATCCGTTTTCCCTCGGTCAGCTCGATATCGAGGGGAACTACCTGCTTGCCCTGTTTCTGTAAAGACAGGAATAAGAGCGGATGCACGGCACGTACCCAATCCATTTGTCGCTTATCCTCCACGATCGGCTTGATCGCCTTGACTTGCTCCGCGAATAACGCTTTCGCACGAATGAAGTCAATGTCGGCAAGAAACTCGTAAGATTGTAGGATATCCGGAGCTAAAGGACGGATCACGTTCGTGAATTCCGTCAGTATCTTAATGATTTCCCGGCGTTCTTCCCCTTCCAGTTCCCGGATGCGGTTATTCGCTTCCACGACCACCTCTGGCTCTATAAAGACCGTCTTGCCACTGGCGGACTCATCATGTACGATACCTTTTATCTTTCGTTTGAAGGCCGGGGCTACCGGGATCATCAAACGACCGTCGCGCATGGTCGGTGTCACGTCCTTATCGACAACCCCGTCTGATTGTGCCGCACGGAGGATGGATTGCAGGCTGCGGGATATACCGCTCATCGTGATCGTTATCTCCCTGCGGATTTGCGATAGGGTGGAGGAAGCACTGTCCTTGACCTTGCCGAATTTATCAAGGATACTATCGATCTTTCCAATCAATTGGGGGAAGACAAAGATATCTCCCGCCAATTCAGTCAAGGCCGGATACTTGATTTCCTCATCGTCCATGGGCTTGAAGAAGCGTACGATGTCATTGATCGTTTGCAAGGAACGTTTGAGGTCGAACAACTCCCGTTCATCCAGCCAAGTACCTTCCGGCCGAATCCGTTTCAAGGAATAGCGCACGTCGAAGAAATAACTGGCGGGGAATTCCGTGTCTCCGTGTAGGATACGGATAAACTCATCGGTTTGTTCCAATCGCTTGGATACGACCTCGAAATCGGCGGAGAATCCCATCTCCGCTACCCGCTCTTCCCCGAGCGGGCTTAAACATTTTTCTGTGATTAAGTGACGGATCTTATCAAAGCCCGTCTTTTGTTCAAAATTTTGTGGATATATCACGTGTTTGTAAAATCTTTATTTGATCTCTACCGTCACTTCAGAGCGAATGGTAGGACGGATAATTACTTCTAATTTTGTCTTGCCACGCTTTATATTAAATGTACAGGCGTTGTTGCCGGACGGATTAATATAAGGGGCGAAATAGTATAAATAAGAGAACGCCGGCAAGTAATCGGAGCTTTGCGACGCATCCGCTATTTGGGGATATTTGAATACGTCCCAAAACATGCAATATTTGAAACCGTTCGCGTCCGTAAACATCGTCTTCGGATCACGATATTGCATCGTGTTCGTGATAAAGCGTTTGTAGGCGGATGAGAACTCCTCTGCCGAATGATCCATCTTATGGCGGCCGATCTTTTCTATAATGTCACGAGGACGGATGCCTGCCGCATAAGCGGGAGAGTTACGATCTACGTCAACCACTTGATCCAATTTATCGATATCGTAGCTGATCCCCGTATAATTATAGGTCTTCTTGCTCACCTTGAACGGTACGTTACGTCCGTATTTCGTGTATGGGTATTGCATACACATCAACGGGACATGCACCCGGGCGTATTCATCCAAACGATAAGAGTCTTCCAGCAACTCGTTCGCCTCACATTCCCAGAGTACACGTCCGGGGATATCTTTTTGATCGATGATACGGATACCGAATTGCAACAGATATTCGGCTTCCGCTTCGGCGGCGGCGTAATTCAAGAACGGGAATTTCTCCATCTTACTGTGCGAGAAGTTGTACCGGTAAGTCGGTTCTTTTTCTACCAATACTTTATTCGCTCCCAGATAGTTCGGGTTCTTATCGAAAAAATAGAAAGTCTGTATCAATAAATCCGGCTTCGCGATATCAACCGTAAGTCCTTTTTTGGTCAACTCGTTCTCGATGCATTCGTTGATGACCGTTTCCAGTTTACGGTTATTCTCGTCGATGGTCGAGAAGGCGAATGTCTTGAAGTTACCGAAATCTACGCCGTCGGATGTGACGGTAGTCTTGAACGGGCATATGAATTCTTGCTCATTGGTTGTCTCCAAGCTATACATCGCATAGGCGGACGCCAGCTGGTCTTCCGTGATGGCGTTACTTTTCTTGCAGTCCTTCTTTACCAATACTTGTTTAGAAGGAGAGGAAAGGTTGCTGATAGTCAATAGGACATCGTTTCTTCCGGCGGGATTCAGCAGTTGTGGGATCTCATCGACAGATATTTCCGTCACAGGTACACCGTTGATCTCCTCGATCACGTCGTATTTCTTAATACCTGCTTGCTCGGCGGATGAATAAGGGATGACGCTTTTAATGACCGGCTTGTTATTTCCCCAGTTCTTGCTCTGGCTGATATCGTATGTGAAGCCTAGTCGGCAGATGGATGTATTCCTGTTTTGGGCGGAAACCGTACAGACCGCCAATACTAATAGTAACGTTGATAAAATCACACTTCTCATCATATTCTGGAATTTTATTTACTCTAAAAATACCTATTTCGTTTAAAACATAGGCAAAGGTAAAGATATTTTTGATGTGGTGGAATAGTTGGCAATATATTTGCTGCTATAATAGTGTATGAACTTGATATGGATGCTGTGTATATACTTTTTAAGGGTATTTATGTGGTACCGTATTTCGCTTACAATTAGTTAGTAATGAAAAAAATCAGATAGATTATGAGCAAGATGAATCCAAACGAGAAAAAAGAAAACGCTTCAAAAAACGAAAACGTGAATAATGAGGAAGCGACAAATTTGCAGGAAGAGCAGTCAAATGCGGCAGATGAAACTGCCGGCTCTGACAATGTGTCGGGCGAGGTGGAAGCCTTGCAAAAGAAATATAACGAATTGAACGATTCCCATCTGCGCTTGATGGCGGAGTTTGACAATTACCGTAAACGTACGATGCGTGAGAAGGCTGATTTGATCAAGACTGGCGGCGAGGGTGCGTTAAAGAACCTTCTTCCTATTATCGACGATTTCGAGCGTGCTTTGCAGAACGTCCGTACGGCTGAGGATGTAGAGGCCGTTAAAGAAGGCGTGGACTTGATTTTCGGTAAGTTCATGGGCTATCTGTCTCAGCAAGGCGTAAAGCCGATCGAGGCCATAGGCAAGCCGTTCAACACGGAGGAGTTTGAGGCTATCGCTACGATTCCCGCTCCGGAACCGGACATGAAGGGCAAGGTATTGGATTGCGTACAAACTGGATATACCTTATTTGACAAGGTAATACGTCACGCTAAAGTAGTAGTGGGAGAATAATCGGAAAATCGGCAAATAACAAATACAAGGATGGCTAAAAGGGATTACTATGAAGTGCTGGGCGTTGAGAAGAATGCTTCGGCGGATGAGATAAAGAAAGCGTACCGTAAGAAGGCGATACAATTCCACCCGGATAAGAACCCGGGCGATAAGCAAGCGGAGGAGAACTTTAAGGAGGCGGCTGAGGCATACGACGTGTTGAGCGATCCGCAAAAGCGTCAGCGTTATGACCAATTCGGCCATGCGGGTGTCGGCGGGGCTTCACAAGGTGGTGGCTTCGGTGGTGGTATGTCCATGGAGGATATCTTCTCCCAGTTCGGCGACATCTTTGGTGGACATTTTGGCGGTTTTGGTGGCTTCGGTGGTTTCGGCGGTTCTCGTGGAGGACGCCGTGTGAACCGTGGATCGGACTTGCGTGTGAAGGTGAAGCTGAACCTGAAAGAGATCGCTAACGGCGTGGAAAAAAAGATCAAGGTGAAGAAGTATGTGCCTTGTTCGCATTGTCACGGTAGCGGGGCGGAAGGCTCGGAGGGTGTGAAGACGTGTGATACGTGTAAAGGTAGCGGTGTCGTTACCCGTATCGCCAACACGATCCTTGGGCAGATGCAGACGCAGACGACTTGTCCTACTTGTGGTGGCGAGGGCAAGATCGTTGTCAAGAAATGTACGGAGTGTAACGGTGAGGGCGTCGTTCGCGACGATGAGATTATCACGATCAATATCCCTGCCGGTGTAGCCGAGGGCATGCAGCTCTCCATGAATGGTAAAGGCAACGCCGCACGACATGGTGGAATCAACGGCGACTTATTGATCCTTATCGAGGAGGAACCGCATCCGGAGTTGATTCGTGATGAGAACGATCTGTTATACAACCTGCTATTGAGTGTTCCGCAAGCAGCCTTGGGAGCCACGGTAGAGGTCCCAACCATCGACGGAAAGGCGAAATTGAAGATCGAGCCGGGTACACAGCCGGGTAAGGTGCTTCGTTTGCGTAATAAAGGACTTCCTTCCATCAATAGTTATGGTACGGGCGATCTGTTGGTGAACGTGAGTGTATATATCCCCGAGACTTTGTCGTCTACGGAGAAAGAGACGCTGAACGGATTGGAGAATTCACCGAACTTCCAGCCTAATAAGACGATGAAAGAGAAAATCTTCAGTAAGTTTAAGCACTTCTTTGATTAACGAATAGGAAAGACTACTGTGTTCGTGTGAGAACACTATAGTATTAGTGGATAAACACAGTAGTGTTTGAAAATGAATACTATAGTGTTTATCACCGGAATACGGTAGTCTTTTTTCATAAGTCCTAAAATGAGTATCCTATGAGAATATATACCCGTGGAGGAGATAAAGGAAAAACCGGCATACATGGCGGTGAGCGTGTCGATAAGGATGACATCCGTATCGAGGCGAATGGGACGTTGGATGAGTTGAACGCCGAGATCGGCATTGTCCGTACGTTGCTGCCTCCCGATCATGAATGGCAGGTGTTGCTGGGTAGGATACAGCGTGAGATGATGGCCGTGATGTCTCATGTGGCGACACCATCGGCGATCCGTGATAAGAATCCGAATCCGCTCCCCGATGATTTGGCCGTCTTTTGTGAGTCCCATATCGATGATCTATCCGCCCAGATGGAGGATAACGGGTATTTTATCCTTCCGGGAGGCACACCTGTTTCGGCGCACCTCCAATTGGCCCGTACGATCACCCGCAGGGCCGAACGCCGCTTGTGGACATTGAATCGGAAAGACCCGGTTCCTGCCGGGATCATGGCGTTCGTGAATCGTTTATCGGATCTGTTCTTTACGATGGCACGTTATGACATGTTTCGTCAAGGGAACGCCGAGGAACGTTGGCAATCCTTCCTGTATAAGCGGAAAAATAAATCCTAGAGGGCGATATCTTGCCATTTGCCTTTCACGAGCTCACGGGTGGACTTGAAGCCGGCTTGCTTCAGCAACTTGAAAGCCTCCTTGCGACCGTCGTTCACCAAATCCGGATAATGGCAATCGGAGTTCACCATGACAGGGATATTCATTTCCCGCATCCGTGATAGGTATTCCACACGGGGGTAAAGCTCTTTTTTCTTGGTCCAGTTCTTGGTGTTGACCTCTACCATCAATTCTTTCTCCTGAACCAGATCCAGACAAGCCTCAAAAGGCTTCCGATACCAATCCTCCTCAAAATTGAAGATCTCGTATTTCTGTCCGTTCATATAGATCTTGTCGATATGTCCGACGATATCGATGCCTCCGGCCTCTATCATTTTCATCGTGGTATCGAAGAAACGCTTGACAAGCAACCGGACATCTCCCTCGAAATGCCGCTCCACGGAGTGGGCGTATTCCCTGAATGAGCCGTCTATACAGACCATGTTCTCTTCGACCAGACGCTCTGATACGGGCAGGAAATGGATGGAACCGATCCGGTAGTCCAAAGGCAACTCTTGGAAATAGGGGATCGAGGCGTTATAGGTCTCGTCCAGATAATCAATCTCCAGACCGGCATATATTTCTAGTTGATCGCTGTATTTCTGTTTTAGTCGTTTTATCTCTTGCAGATACTCCGGCATATCGTCTTTAGACATATTCCAGAAGGTCTCGAACGGAAGCGGCGAGTGGGAGGAAAAACCGTACGCACGGAACCCGTGTGTTATGGCGAATCTCACGAAATCCTCCGGAATACTTCTTCCATCACAAAAAGTACAATGACTATGGTAGTTACTGAGTTGCATGATTGTTCTTAGTGATTAAAAAGCCACATCCAGATCATCTTGCCCGGATGTGGCCTTGTATGATGAATGAGAGAGGTGTTATTTGATAACGCCTAGCTCTTTTCCTACCTTGATAAACGCGGCGATAGCCTTGTCCAGATGCTCGGTCTCGTGGCCGGCGGACAATTGTACACGGATACGAGCTTGTCCCTTCGGTACTACCGGGTAATAAAAACCGGTTACGTAAATACCCTCTTCCTGCATCTTGGCGGCGAAATCTTGAGACAACTTAGCGTCGTACAACATAACAGCGCAGATAGCGGATTGAGTCGGCTTGATATCGAAACCGGCTGCCAGCATCTTGTCGCGGAAGTAACTTACGTTGTTCATTAATTTCGTATGTAAAGCGTCGCTTTCCTTCAACATCTTGAACATCTCCAAGCTTGCGCCTACGATGGCCGGAGCCACGGAGTTAGAGAACAAGTAGGGGCGAGAACGCTGGCGTAACATATCGATAATCTCCTTCTTTCCGGTCGTGAAGCCACCCATGGCACCACCGAACGCCTTACCCAGCGTACCCGTGAAGATATCTACACGTCCGTAAACATCAAACTGCTCGGCTACGCCATGACCCGTCGGGCCTACGACACCGGCAGAGTGAGACTCGTCCACCATAACCAATGCGTCATATTTCTCGGCAAGCTCGCAAATCTTGTCCATCGGAGCGACATTGCCGTCCATGGAGAACACGCCGTCCGTGGCGATGATACGGTGACGTTGGGCCTGCGCCTCTTGTAGGCAACGCTCCAAGTCCGCCATATCGGCGTTAGCGTAGCGATAACGTTTAGCCTTGCATAAACGAACACCGTCGATGATAGAGGCGTGGTTCAAGGCATCCGAGATGATAGCGTCTTCCTCGCCGAACAACGGCTCGAACAAACCACCGTTAGCGTCGAAACATGCGGCGTAAAGGATCGTGTCCTCAGTCTTGAAATAGTCGGAGATGGCTGCTTCCAATTGCTTGTGCAAATCCTGCGTTCCACAGATGAAACGAACGGACGACATGCCATAACCGTGTGTATCCATGGCTTCTTTCGCGGCCTTGATCAGTCGTTGGTTATCGGACAGGCCAAGATAGTTGTTGGCGCAGAAGTTCAAAACATCACTTCCGGCATTTACTTTGATGTCGGCTCTCTGCGGCGTAGTAATGATACGCTCGTTCTTGTATAAACCAGCGGCTTTGATGCCTTCAAGTTCATTTGTCAAGAATTCTTTAAGTTTTCCGTACATAAAAACTTCGTTTTTTATTAGTATTTAGATGTGAGTAGTAGCTTCGTTGTCAAAGCGACAGACAAAGGTCTGTTTTTTTTTTGAATTTTAATACTAAAAAAGAGAAGAAATTCATGTCTAAACTGTTTTATTCTCTATACCTTTGCCGACGGAAAAAAACTTAAATCTCATTAAACGCGATGAAGAATGTATTAGTAATTGGTTCTACCGGTCAGATCGGATCAGAGTTAACCATGAAATTAAGAAGTATCTACGGTGGGAACATAGTAGCGGGTTATATCCCGGGTGCGGAACCTAAAGGCGAGTTGTTAGAATCGGGACCTTCCGCTATCGTGGATATCACGAACGAGCAGCAGATCGCTGAGACGGTATCAAAATATAATATTGATACGATCTACAACTTGGCGGCTCTTTTGTCGGCTGTAGCCGAGGCTAAACCTCAGTTGGCGTGGAAGATCGGTATGGGGGGCTTGTTCAATGTGCTTGAGGTGGCCCGTGAGATGCACTGCGCCGTATTTACGCCGAGCTCTATTGGCGTTTTCGGTAACAATACCCCGAAAGACAAGACTCCTCAAGATACGATCCGTAATCCTCGTACGATGTACGGCGTGACGAAGGTATCCGGTGAGTTGTTAAGTGATTATTATAATATCCGTTTCGGCGTGGACACACGTTCGGTTCGGTTCCCCGGATTGATCTCTTATGTGACACCTCCGGGTGGTGGTACGACGGATTACGCTGTCGATATTTACTATTCGGCCGCTAAGGGCGAGAAATTCGTTTGCCCGATCGCAGCCGGTACTTTCATGGATATGATGTACATGCCGGACGGCTTGCGTGCCGCTATCGAGATTATGGAGGCGGATTCTACGAAGTTCGTTCATCGCAACTCTTTCAACATTGCGTCGATGAGTTTCGATCCGGAGATCATCTTTAATAATATCAAGAAATATATGCCTGAATTCCAGATGGAGTATGAGGTAGATCCTTTGCGTCAGGCTATCGCCGAGTCGTGGCCGAACTCCTTGGATGATACTTGCGCCCGCCAAGAGTGGGGCTGGAAGCCGGAGTATGATTTAGATGCCATGACAAAAGACATGTTAGCTAAATTGAAAGAACGTTTCAATAAATAAGAGTGATGTTGTAGCCATGATTGTTTGTGGATAGAGGGGCCGGGGTATCATCGGGGGGATGATCCCCGGCCTTGTTTTTTAACGCTGCTATTTCAATAAATCCGGCCGGAGGCGTGCCGTACGCTCTTGTGCTTGTTGCAAGCGCCATTCTTCGATCTTGCGCTGGTGCCCGGATAATAGTACCTCGGGTACTTTCCAACCTTTGTAATCGGCGGGACGTGTATAAACAGGCGGGGCCAGTAAGTCATCTTGGAAGGAGTCGGAGAGGGCGCTTTGCTCGTCGCCGATCGCTCCCGGTATCAAGCGTACCACGGCGTCGGTTATGATAGCGGCGGCCAGCTCTCCTCCGGTAAGGACATAGTCTCCTACGGATATCTCTTTCGTTATCAAATGCTCACGGATACGATAGTCGATCCCTTTATAGTGCCCGCAGAGGATAATCATATTATTTAGTAAAGACATACTGTTGGCCATGGGCTGGTTGAGTGTCTCGCCATCCGGAGAGGTATAGATTACCTCGTCATATTCCCGTTCGCTTTTCAACGCTGAGATCGCCCGGTCTATCGGTTCGATCTGCATCACCATTCCGGCCTCTCCTCCGAACGGATAATCATCCACCCGCCTCCATTTATTAGTGGTGTAATCCCGTAGGTTATGTAAATGAATCTCCGCTAATCCTTTATCTTGCGCCCTCTTGACGATAGAGCAATTAATCATCCCCTCGATCATCTCGGGAAGTACGGTAAGTATATCTATACGCATAAAAAATAGTTGTAACGTTAAAACCTCCCGCAAAGGTACATCTTTATTCTGACTCATCGTAAAGTGAGTCTCTATTATCTATGATTCGCGATAGAAAATTAAGAATGAATGAAACGCATGCGTTGGCGCAGTTAAGAGTTCGTAGAAGTTCATGAGGATATTTTTGTATCGTTTGAATTATTATTCGTACTTTTGTCCGTCAATTCGGCGGCTATCAATAGAGGCCGTCTCTTTAGAGAATAAATTTTATAGCGATGAATATATCTTACAATTGGCTGAAAGAGTATCTTGATTTCGATCTGGAGCCAGAAGAAGTTGCTGCGGCGCTTACCTCTATCGGTTTGGAAACCGGTGGAGTAGAGGAAGTTCAAACCATTAAGGGCGGACTTGAGGGACTGGTTATCGGTGAAGTGTTAACTTGTGAGGAACACCCGAATTCTGACCATTTACATATTACGACCGTAAATGTAGGTGGCGAGGCTCCTTTACAAATCGTATGCGGTGCCCCGAACGTGGCTGCCGGACAGAAAGTGGTCGTAGCCGTGAACGGTACGAAACTGTACGACGGTGACGAATGCTTTACCATCAAGAGATCCAAGATCCGTGGCGTTGAGTCCAACGGTATGATTTGCGCCGAGGACGAGATCGGTATCGGTACCGACCATAACGGTATTATCGTACTTCCCGCCGATGCTGTTGTAGGTACGTTAGCTAAAGATTATTATAATGTAAAGAGCGACTACGTGCTGGAGGTGGATATCACCCCGAACCGTGTAGACGCTACTTCCCATTTCGGTGTCGCCCGTGACTTGGCCGCTTATTTGAAGCAAAACGGCAAGCCCGCCGAATTGAGACGTCCTTCGGTAGACGCTTTCAAGATCGATGACGAGACACCGGGCGTAGAGGTCGTGGTAGAGAATACGGAGGCTTGTCCCCGTTATTCCGGTGTTACGATCAAGGGCGTTACGGTGAAGGAGAGCCCGGAGTGGTTACAAAACCGTTTGCGTGTGATCGGCCTTCGTCCCATCAATAACGTAGTGGATATAACGAACTTTATCCTGCATGAGTTAGGGCAGCCTTTACACTCTTTTGACGCGGGTAAGATCAAAGGAAATAAAGTGATTGTCAAGGCGGCCGAGGCTGGTACGAAATTCGTCACGTTGGATGGCGTGGAGCGTACGTTGACCGATCGTGACTTGATGATTTGTAACGTCGAGGAACCGATGTGTATCGGTGGCGTGTTCGGCGGTTTGGATTCCGGCGTGACGGAGGAGACTACCGACGTATTCTTGGAATCCGCTTGTTTCCATCCGACGTGGATTCGCAAGACCGCCCGTCGTTTTGGCTTGAATACGGACGCTTCTTTCCGCTTCGAGCGTGGTTTGGATCCGAACAATACGATGTATGTATTGAAACGTGCCGCCTTGTTGATACAAGAGTTGGCGGGAGGTAAGATCACGGGTGCTGTACAGGATGTTTATCCTGCCGTGGCGGAACCGTATACGGTTGAGGTGACTTACGAGAAGATCAATACGTTGATCGGTAAGGATATTCCGGTAGAGACCGTGAAAAGTATCTTGGCAAGCCTTGAGATGGAGATCGTATCCGAGACTGCCGAGGGCTTGACTTTGCATGTTCCCGTATATCGTATCGATGTGCAGCGTGATGTAGACGTGATCGAGGACATTCTTCGTATCTACGGATATAATAACGTGGAGTTCAGCGATAACGTGAAGTCCAATTTAAGTTACCAGACTCCTACGGATCGTAGCTGGAAATTGCAGAACTTGATCTCGGAGCAACTTTGCGGTTGTGGTTTCAACGAGATCATGAACAATTCCTTGACACGCTCCGCTTATTATACGGATCTGTCTGTTTATCCGGAAGCGCATTGTGTCATGTTGATGAACCCGTTAAGCGCTGATTTGAACTGCATGCGTCAGACCTTGTTGTTCGGAGGCTTGGAGAGCATCGAGCATAACATGAAGCGTAAGAATGGCAATGTCCGTTTCTATGAGTTCGGTAATTGCTATGATTATAATATCGATAACAAGAAGGAAGATGAGACCTTGGCGCAGTTCAGCGAGGATTACCGTCTAGGCATCTGGGTAGCCGGCAACCGGGTGGAGAACAACTGGGCGCATCCTGACGAGAAATCTTCCGTTTATGAGTTGAAGGCTTACGTAGAGAATATCTTAGCCCGCTTGGGCGTGGATATGAAACGGGTTATTTTCGGTAACTTGACGAATGATATCTATTCTTCGGGCCTAAGCATCACGACCGGTTCCGGACGTCAATTGGGTACGATGGGTATCGTAAGCAAGAAACTTCGTAAGATGCTGGATATCGATATGGAGGTTTATTACGCTGAGTTGTCGTGGACCCAATTGATGAAGGAGATCAAGAAGGCGAAAGTAACCTTCTCCGAGATTTCCAAGTTCCCGGCCGTTAAACGTGACTTGGCGTTGTTGCTTGATAAGAGCGTACAGTTTAGCGAGGTCGAGAAAATCGCTAAGGATAGCGATCGCAAGCTATTGAAGGAAGTATCTCTGTTCGACGTTTACGAGGGCAAGAACCTTCCGGCGGGCAAGAAGTCTTATGCCGTAAGCTTCTTCATGCAAGATGAGAGCAAGACTTTGAACGATAAGCAGATCGACGCTATCATGAAGAAGATCCAGACGAATCTGGAACAAAAGCTAGGTGCTCAATTGAGATAAGAATTTAATTACATAAAATAAAGATAAACTGATAAACATATGGGAAGAGCGTTTGAGTTTCGTAAAGCGAGAAAGTTTAAGCGTTGGGGCAATATGGCCCGTGTATTCACGAAGTTAGGTAAGGAAATCACGATCGCGGCAAAACAAGGTGGGCCGGAGCCCGAGAATAATCCTCGTTTACGTGTGTTGATGCAGAACGCCAAAAAGGAGAATATGCCGAAGGAGAACGTGGAGCGTGCCATTAAACGTGCCGTATCCAAGGATTTCACGGATTATAAGGAGATGAACTATGAGGGATATGGTCCTTTCGGTATCGCTATCTTCGTTGAGACCGCTACGGATAATACGACTCGTACGGTAGCCAACGTTCGTAGTTATTTCAATAAGAACGGTGGTTCTCTGGGAACATCCGGTAGCTTGGAGTTCTTGTTCGATCATAAATGCGTATTCCATATCGCTAAAAAAGAGGATCTTTCTTTAGAAGACCTAGAGTTGGAGTTGATCGACTTCGGTGTAGATGAGGTTGAGGAAGACGAGGACGAGGTTGTTCTTTATGGTGAGTTCGCGCAGAATTCGGCGATCCAGAAATATTTGGAGGAGAATGGTTTCGAGATCTTGAGTAGTGAGTTCGTACGTATTCCGAACGATTTGAAGGAGGTTACTCCGGAACAGCGTGAGTCTATCGAGAAGATTATCGAGAAATTAGAGGAAGACGAAGACGTTCAAAACGTATTCCATAATATGAAGGAAGACGATTCTGAGGAGGAATAACGTACGCTTATACGTAAAATAGTATACTTTATCCGTAAAAAAGCGACATCGAGGCAAATTCGATGTCGCTTTTTCTTTTTTACAACGAATGTTTCATGTTTTTTATTTATTTTTGTGAGTCTAGGGTGAATAACAATTTAACTTATATGGTGAAAATGAAAAGACTATTTCTTCTTTGTGCGTTCGTGAGCATGTTTGCGACGTGTAATTTTATCTCAGCTCAAAAGGAGTTAGGGATTTTCAATTCTGTTTCGGCAGGAGTGGGTGTTGGTTTGACGGGTGTAGATGTGGAGGTCGCTACTCCTATTACGCCTTATCTGGCGTTGAGAGGTGGTCTTACCTTTATGCCGGGTTTCAGCATTAATACGGACGTGGATGTAGATGTTAACGATCCGCGAGCGGGTGTGTATAATGATACATACTCCATGGATGTCAAAGGTAGCTTGAAACGTACTTCCGGACAGTTGTTGGTGAATGTTTACCCGTTTCCTCACGCTTCTTCGTTCTTCGTTGCGGCCGGCGCCTATTTCGGTGGTTCTTCCTTGGTGAAGATAGAAGGGCATAGTGATAAGCTGAAAGACCTGATCGCCCAAGGAGAAAGTGCGGGCATAGTTATCGGTGATTATACGATTCCGGTGGATAATAACGGTAATGTATCCGGTGGATTGAAAGTGTCCGGTTTTCGTCCTTATCTAGGTCTTGGATTCGGTCGTGCGGTTCCTAAGAAACGGGTTGGCGTGATGTTTGAGCTGGGTGTGCAATTCCATGGCAAACCGGAGGTGTATACGGATTCAGGGGATGTAAAGGACTTGTTGAATGAGATAGACGAGGATGATACCTTTACGAAGATCATGGACAAGCTAACGGTTTATCCGGTCATGAAGATTCGTATTTGCGGAAGAATATTTTGATTGTCAAAGATAGTATAAGCTAAGAGTGGCGTTAATAATACGATGCCACTCTTTTTTTATGGCTAAACTTTCATTTATTTTGTTTATTTTTGCGCGCTGTTAGGGTCATAATTTTGATAAAAATAACTTTATATGAAAAACAAACATTTAGTGATGCTATTGCTATCATCTTGCTGTTTAGCGGCATGTGTGGATAGTAAGTATGATTTAAGCGATGTCAATACGGACGATGCGGTAATGGGTGAGTCTTGGGTAGCTCCCCTCGGTACGGGTTATGTAACGTCGGATGACGTTGTGAGTGTAGAGAAAGTCCCTTCCATTCGGGAAGTCGACGGGGCTTACGTCATGATCTATGATGGAGAGATGAAGATTAAGGGGAAAAGCTTACGGGCCGCATCTGGTAAAGTGGAGATCGCCTCGGAAGATATAACGACTGGGGATATCGATGGTTTGTTTGATGGCGATTTCGTTTTGGCGTTAACGAATCCCCATATTACATTAAAGTCGAATGTAAAGAATGCCTCTTTGGATTGTAGCTTGTCTATCGAGGCTGAGAACGCAAGTAAAAAGGAGGCTACTTCCTCTGGTTTTACCTTGTCAACGGTGTCTCCTAATATTTGGATCGGCCCTCTTGATCCGAAGACGGATGCTTTTAAGTTTGTCAAGAACGAGAAGTTACCGGGAATCGTACAGATTGTTCCTCAAAAAATACATTTGTCTTTGTCCGCTGATAGCAAACAATGGGCGAACGCTCCTATGGATGCCTTGAGCGAGTTACGCTATGCGGTAGAGCTTCCGTTGACTCCGGCACCGGAATTTAGCGCCGTATCCGTCGAGCGGATCGAGGACGCTTTTGATGAGGATTTCGTAGACTATATTTTCTCGGACGGAAGCGCGAGGATCTATGGAGAGGTTACGAACGAGATGCCGTTCGATATGTCTATCGAGATGGTGATCATGGATGAGAACAATGTACCGGTAGATATCCAATTCCCGGCGCAAGAGGTAAAAGGACAAGCCGGAGAGGTTGTCTTCGAGATCACGAAGGAGGATATGCCGAAAATGAAGGACGCACGTCATATAGACCTGAATTTACATTTAACGGGTAGAGATCAAAGCGAGGCTTTGAAGAAAGGCCAGAAAACGACCTTCAACTTGAAACTCAAGAAAGAAGGCGGAATTTCTATTTGATCCCAGTACTAACCATTTAAATTACGAAAAAGAAAGATGAATACTATATATAATATGTATAAGAGAGGTCTGTGCGCTTTATGTTTATTGACCACTGTGGGGATGTCGGTATCCGCCCAGCAAATACGAACTTCTTACTTCATGCAATCCTCTACGGCACGCACGACAATGAATCCGGCGTATCGTCCCGAGAGAGGCTATGTCTCCATTCCGGTATTAGGCGCGGTTGGCGCTTCGTATGGTACGAACGGAATAGCTGTGGATAATTTTATTTATCCGAAGAATGGTGAGACCGTTACGTTCATGGATAACTCCGTGAATACCGAGTCTTTCCTGAATGGCTTGAAGGATGAGAATCAGGTAAACATGGATTTTGGCACGCAGGTTCTATCCGGTGGCTGGTACGCCGGCAAGGGATTCTGGACGGTTGATGTTTCTATCAAGGGCTTGGCGAATATTCGTGCTCCGAAGACATTGTTCGAGTTCATGAAAAAGGGTAATGGATCTCAGAGTACCTATGATATTCGTAATATCAGGGCGTACGCCGAGGCTTATTTGGAGACAGGTGTAGGATATTCTCGTCCTATCACGGATAAGTTGACAGTCGGAGGTAAGGTTAAATTGTTATGGGGCGTAGGTTCTATGGACGCTACGATCGATCAGATGCATGCTGAGATGGGAGAGACTAGCTGGAAAGTTACCTCTACCGGTACATTGCAGACGAATATGAAAGGCTTGGTTCCGGAAATGGAAGTAGACGAGCAAGGCCGTGATTATTATAATAGCTTTGATTTCGATTCTCCGGGTCTTAGCGGTTTCGGTATGGGAGTGGACTTGGGTGCTACGTACCAATTGACCGAGAATATCATGTTATCCGCCGCTGTCCTTGATTTAGGTTTTATCAGCTGGAGCAAGGGAGGTAGCACGCTAGGTAAGTTGGATGGAACTTTCGACTTTAACGGCTTTGATCTGGCTATTGGCGAGAATAACGGTGATATACCGAGCATGGGCGATCAGTTTGACGCTATCAAGGAAGATTTCGAGAACTTGCTTCATTTCAAGAAAGAGGGTGAGTCCGGAAGCACTACCCGTCTTCGTTCGACAATCAATATCGGTGGCGAGTACCGTTTACTGGAAAACAAGTTAGGTATCGGTTTATTGTCGAGCACTCGTCTTTATTCCCCGAAAGCTTATACGGAACTGACATTGTCCGGTAATTACCGTCCGGTGAAATGGTTTGAGGCTACGCTGAGCTACTCATTTATCCATAGTAAGTTCAAGACGTATGGTATCGCCTTGAATTTCTCACCGTCTTGGATCAATTTCTTTATCGGATCGGATTATATGTTGACAAAGGTAACTCCACAATGCTTACCGGTCAGCGGTAACGCCATGAATCTTTACATGGGAGTAAGTGTTCCTTTGAAATCATTCGCTAATTAATAGGGAATACTCAGAATAGAGTCTGTATCATAAAGGAAAAGGCTGTCCGGGTTATATACCCAGACAGTCTTTTCTTTTTTATTAGGCTCGTTTTATTAGGTTTTTTATCTTTGTGGACTGATTGAAAGGAAGAAATTGGATATGAGATTAAAGACTTTAGCCACCCATCCGGTATGGAGAGAGCCCCGGGCTGTATTCGGGGTATGGATGCTAACAGGTGTTATTTTTGCTATTGTCAAGTTGTTGATCGGGAAATATAATAATTATAAGATATTTGAAGGAGTCTACTGGCATGCTATCGAAGGCTTAACCTTATATGGGGATCATTATCCGGAATATTATGATTCAAACCATTATGGAGTCTTATTCAGTCTTATCATAGCTCCTTTCGCCCTGTTACCGGAATGGCTGGGTATGATCTTATGGATAGCGGGGAATACCGCCCTATTATTTTATGCGATTAGCCGATTGCCATTGTCGAGTACCCAAAAAATCATTATTTATTGGTATTCGTATTGTGAGTTGATGACGGCTCAAGGAGTACAGCAATTCAATATATCAGTAGCGGCCTTTATCTTATTATCGTTTGTCTTGATACTGGAGAAAAAGGATTTCTGGGCGGCAGGCATTATTATGCTCGGAACATTTATCAAGATCTATCCAATCGTGGGATTGGCGTTCTTTTTCTTCTCAAGGCAGAAAGTGAGATTATTAGTCTCTTGTCTTTTCTGGGGATTGGTTTGCTTTGTGATCCCGGTACTTTATACACCGGGGATTGAGTATGTGATCTCTCAGTATATAGATTGGTTTGAGCGATTGAAGGTGAAAAATATGTTGAATATGTTCGCTGATCCACAAAATATATCATTATTGGGAGTGGTTCGAAAGATATCCGGGAATCCGGACTATAGTGATATGTGGCTTATCATACCGGGCTTGATTTTATTTTGCATTCCATATTTAAGGATCTCGCAATATAAATATCCGGCTTTTCGCTTTATGCTATTAGCTAATGTTTTATTGTTTGTCGTATTATTCAGTACGGGAAGCGAGGCGAGTGGGTATATCATAGCGATGCTAGGAGTCGCTATCTGGTATATATGCAGTGTATCGCCCCATAAGAAATATACTTATTGGCTTTGGATAACTACCTTGGTGATTGTTGGCTTATCCACTACAGAGCTGGTTCCATCGATTGTCCGGAATGGACTGATCCGTCCGTATGTGATAAAAGCTTGGCCTTGCATTGTAGTGTGGCTGACCATTTGCTATGAGATGTGTTTCTTGGATTTTAGTCATTCTCCCTATAAGCATATCACGACTTAGGCAGAGTGAATATCGCCTGTTTTTTAATAGAAGGTTACATAATAAAACGAGACTACTCCCGACAGGCGATGAGAGTAGTCTCGTTTTAAACTACTTTTTATCGATCTCTTTCAGCAATTCATTTACCGCTGTTCTCAATTGCGTATCTTCCCCTTTGACAACAGTTTCCGGAGAATTAGCGACTTTAACATCCGGTTCCAGCTGTGTGTTCTCTAAGTAACTACCGTCCGACAGGCGATAACCGGTAATAGGTGTGCCGAATACCAGCGTCGGATCTTGCAGGGTTTCCCAAGAGACGGTAGTCATTGTTCCCGGTACGGGCATACCAACTAAACGTCCGATGTGTTGATGCTTATAAACCCACGGGGTTCCATGTGCGTTACTATAATTAGCCTCGCATTGGAGCATGATGGAAGGTTTATTCCAGCGGCGGCTAGGCATATCGCAAGCCTCCCGGCCACGTGTCACTTGGGTGAGGTATTTCTCTCCGCTGAACAAGATCTCGATATCCTCATGCAAACGTCCACCACCATTAAAGCGGGTATCAATGACGATGCCCTCCCGGTCGTTATATTTACCTAGGATATCGGAGTAGACAGAGCGGAAACTAGGGTCTCCCATGGATTGGATATGGACGTATCCCAATCGTCCGTTCGACCATTTATCCACGTCGGCGGCACGTTGTTTCACCCAGCGGGTATAAAGCAAGTTATTTAACTCACCGTTACTGATAGGCAAGACTACCTCTTCCCAACGTTCTTTGGTTTGTGGATCGTAGAGGGAAACCAAGGTCTTCTTTTGGGCCTTATTGTTTAACAACTTGGAGTAATCCATATCCGGGGTTATTTCTTGCCCGTCTATTTTTTCCATGACAGTACCGGCTTTTACCTTGGAACGTGCGTGATCGAACGGGCCTTTTTCCACTACCTCAGCGATTAATAAACCTTTGCCGCTATGGTTCCAATCGAAAAGTAGGCCTAGGTTGGCGGTAATATTGCCGCTTGTTTGCGGACGGAAGCGGCCTCCAGTATGAGATACGTTGAGTTCTCCCAGATATTCGCTTAGCAACTCTGCGAAGTCATAGTTGTTATTGATATGTGGCAAGAACTTACGGTAGGCGGCGGTCATAGCGTCCCAATTTACGCCGTGCATATTCACGTTGTAGAACCGTTTTTGCTCTTGTTTATAGACATGGTCGAACATATACTCACGCTCGGCGGCCAAGTCCATTTTTAAGTTCGCTTGGTAATGAATCGGTGTTAGTTTCTCCGATCCCATATCCATTTTTTGCATGGAATTGCTACCCAACAAGAACAGGTTCTTACCTTCCTTATCCATTTCCATGTTCGCCCATCCGGTATTCATCTTGTGGAGTAGCTTGGTCTCTTTCTTGCGCAAGTCCATTTTCCACAGGTCGTATTTGTCTTCGAAAGCCGAGAAATAATATAAGGTCTCGCCATTCTTCGAGATGACGGCGCTACCCATTTCGGAGGAATTAGGAGTAAGACGTAGGATACGATCTTGGATTCCTTTCAGTTCCACTACGATATCCTTGGGCTTTTCGTCTTTCTTTTCATCGGCTTTATCTTCTTTTTTCTTGTCGTCGGTTTTGTCCCCGGCTACCTCTTTCTGCTCCTTTTCCAGTTCCTTTTGCAACTCATAATCCTCTTTGCTCAAGCGGAATTTATCATAAGCGTCTTGATTCATGAATACCAGCATGGCATCATTCAAGGAACCCCATGAGGCATGCGCACGCATTCCGTAACGCTCGGTGGTGAATAAGATGGCGTTTCCATCCAGTACCCATTGTGGGGAGGTGCTGGTGTAACCGCTATTGGTCAGGTTGGTGATCTCCCCGCCTTGCGCGCTAACCAAGCCTATATCCGAATAAGGATCGTGTTTGTTGCCGATAAACCGGAGCGTGAACCATTTACCGTCTGGCGACCATGAGTAATCGAAACCGCCGGCTGTACTATACCATGTGGAGCCATCCGTGACTTGGCGTACTTTCTTCGTCTCAAGGTTGACTACCATCAGCCGCATACGGTCTTCTATGAAAGCGAGTTCCTTACCATCCGGTGAGAATTGAGGATAATTACGCTCTACGGTCTTAGAAGGTAAGAGAACTTCCTCTTCGATAATCGTTGCGTTCGGGAAATTAGCTTCTTCCTTACGTGCGATCTTTGCCAAGTAAAGTTGCCAATTACCACCACGCTCGCTGGCATAAGCCAAGGTACGGTTATCCGGCGAGAAGCATACGCCTGTTTCGGCGGCCGGGGTATGGGTGATTTGTTTGGTCGTGTTGTAATCGGCCGAGGTGACGAATACCTCGCCTCTTAGGGTTAAGGCGATCTGCTTGCCATCGGGGGATACGGTGGCTGAGGTAGCTCCTTTGCTGGAATTCAGATCGCTGATTTGCTCTTGATCGTCACGGATCAAATCAATCCGCACTTTCTGCGGATTGACTCCCGGACGTTGTGTATAGATCTCGCCATCGTATGTGTAGCATAATGTATTGTCGCTACCTGTAGAGAGGAAACGTACGGGATGTGTCTTGAACTTAGTAACCGCCGTTATAGATTGTGGGGTGTTGAGAGGGAATGAATATACATTGAAAGACCCTCCGTTGCGTTCGCTCAGAAAGTAAACCGTCTGTCCATCCGGGGTAAATACGGCGTTGCGGTCTTCTCCCGCATGGTCGGTCAAATTGGTATGTTTTCCAGTTTGCGTATCGTACATCCATATATCCCGGGTGACGGACGAGGTATGATGTTTACGCCATTCATCCTCGAAGCCCTTACGGTCTTGGTATAAGAATGTCTTTCCGGATTTATCGAAGCAAACCATCTCGGCGGGTGTTCCCAATACTTGCTCCGTACGTCCGCCACCGATCGGCACTTTATAAAGTTCCGTCATGGCCGAGGTCGGGAATAAGGCACTCTGGGCGGGATCTTGTATGGATGCGGAGAAGAGTACGTATTTGCCGTCGGGAGTAAAGGCCGATGGAATCTCGGAGGCGGAATGAGTGGTGAGGCACTGTGCCGTTCCACCGTTGGAGGGCATTACGAATAAATCGAAATTGCCGTTACGATCGCTGGCGAAAGCGATTTGTTTTCCGTCCGGAGACCAGATTGGCGTGCATTCATACGATGCTTGGGTGGTAAGTTGTGTCGCTGTTCCTCCTTTGGCCGGTACTTTATAGATATCTCCTTTGTAACAAAATGCGATCTCTGTTCCATCAGGAGAAATTTGTACATCACGCATCCACAAAGGGGTTACAGCGTAGCTGGTAGTCGCAAAGCCCAAGGCAATGCAGGTTAAAAGTTTTTTCATGTACTTAATGCTTTTTTAGAATGGTACGAAGATACATATTATTTTGTACCCATCAGTCTGCTCTCTATTGAAATATTAACTGGATTTACCCTTTCAATTTCACGATAAATAACACGAGGCTTTCCCCTTGGGCCTGTGCGGGGAAAGTATTTCGCAGATCCTCTCCGGATTTGCTGAAACAATAGGAATGGCAATAGGGATCGATAGGGTCCATTCGTCGCACATTACCGGTTTGATAAAAATTATCTTTTAATCCTTCTTTTACCTGCCAGCATTCTTCCTTCTCCGTATCATAACAGAAGGTGTAATTTCTGGACTCATCCTCTGCGTTATAGTAAGTAGATACCCAGAAACGGCTACCCATGCGGATCGGTAGCAAAGGAAGTGTATTCTTTCCGGCAAGGTTCTCCAAGGCTTGGCTTTGCCGCTTTTGCTTAATATATAAAGTGTCCCGTAATAAGTTCCCGGGTTGATAGGAGGGGGCGTAGGCATAAACCGTTCCGCTTCCGGGCTCCACGGCTACTTCCGGGGCGAGACAACCGATCGGGCATGCGGAACGCTCCAGATCGACCGGACGGATCGTATGAGATTGTAATTTATGGAAAGAGGAATCGTATTCAACGATTTGTTTCTCAATCGTGGCGGTTTTCCCTGCCGTATCCCCATGAACACATTCCTCGGTGGTAAATATCCGGTTATTGTGCATGGATATGGATAGCATATGCCTATTCTCCGGAAGGTCGCATTTCAGTTTCTTGCGGGTAAGGAGATCACCATTGAATGAGTAATAGAAAATATCGTCCGTGTTTCCAAGTACGATCAGCTGCTGGTTGGCCGGGTTCACTACATACCCCGCTACCCGTATGTCATCCGGATGGGTGATGCGACAGATAAATTCTCCCTTGCGATTGAAACGGTAAAGCGTCTCATTGCTGATAAGGAATAGGTTATCTCCCTCTTGACGGATATACTTGGCCTCCCTGATCGAATGCGTCCCTGAGTCCTGTAATGGAATGGCGATTACCTCATCCGCGATGTCAGACAAGGCTCCGGTAGGGTTGCTCCGGATCGATTCATTCGAGATTAACAGGTTATAGGCTTGCTTTCCGCAAACCAATAGAACAAGTAGTAATAAATATGTAAAGGTTCTTTTCATATCATCGCTAAATTAAAGAAGGATAAACCTTTTTATGATTTTTACGAATTGTTTTTATAAAACGTAGATCATCTGATTTTATTGGATAAGCCTAGAATTATTCTTGTAGAAATACCCAATTATCCCCCTCGGACATGGATTCTTTATAGGAAAAGCCTTCCCATGTGAATGCTTTTAATGTCTCCGGGTCAGAAATCCGGTTCTTTATGAGATAGCGGCTCATTTGTCCCCGGCACATCTTGGCGTAGATCACGATCGTCTCCGCTTTGCCGTTCTTCCAGATCTTGAACTCGGGCGTGATGATCCGGACGGATCGCTCCACCTCCTTCCACTGGAAAGAGGGTTGGATATCCAAGCTGGCTAGATTCAGTAGGATTCCGTCTCCCTGTCGGACGTCATGGATTAATATATTTGTTTGCCTGTCCTTCCAGAAGGCGTACATATTCCCGTCGCCTAGTTCCGGGATTTTTACGTCGAACTTCATCCGGTAAGGCTTGATAAGGTCTAATGGGCGAAGTAACCCGTAGCATCCCGATACGAAACGCATATGTTCTTGCGAGAAAAGAAAATCCTCCTCCGTGAAGTCTTTCGGGCTGATATTCTTGAATACGACACCGGTATAGGCGAGTATCGCTTGTAAGGGCTGGTTGTCTTCCGCATGAAAATCTTGGTATCTGTGGTAACATTCCGCCGCCAGTTTCGGGCTGAGCTTGAGGATACGACTTAATTCGTCAATGGGAAATTGGGTCATATGCAGGGCGATCTCGTTCGCCTCTTGCTGGAAACGTGGAGTCGTGCCTTGCGGCGCTTTTATCTTGGATGTCCCGGTCATTGTCTTAGCCGGAGATAATAATATCAACATATCTATATTGGATTTGGATTGATCGCATAAAGGTAATCCATATTAAGATTCAAATAGGGTATAAGCATCCCAATAAATCTTAAAGTATCTCGACTCGAATGGGGGATTTAATGGAGGAATGAGTCTTGGTGATAGAAATGTAATGAGGATTATGAAGATGAGAGACGTGAAGATGCGACCTATATTCCTTTTGATAGTATTCATCCTACCTACGATGGCCCATGCGCAGTGGACGGAACAGGATTCTTTGCGCCTGCAAGAATTTTTATCCGGCAAGGAGGAGATACGTTTGAATCCTGAGTTTCAGAAGGCGATAGAAAGCGGGACTTTTCTACGACCCGATCAACCGGGAACCCATATGTTATCCTCACCAAGTGAGTTGCCGATTACGAAAGACTTCTCGGAATATGTACAGTTAGATACTTTACGTAGGTTGACCAATTATGATTCGATTACCCCAGTCCTATTCATGCTGCTGAATTTTAAGTCACCTTCCCGTTCATTGGCCATACAGAAGCAAGCGCACACGATTAGGCTCCCTAAGAATCAGGATTGGAAAGAGTTAAAGGTAGGTAAGGTTCCTATGGCTGCCAACGTAAAACTGACTAATATATACTCGGATGTCGTGAAAGATGGCCAGCGAAGGGGAGGGGTACTTGCTACCATAAGAGTCTATTTCGACGCAGAGGATTTACTAGAGACTATTTTCTGGAAAAGTGCCCGTGATAAGAAGAGAAACAGGAAACGGGAGAATACGTGGAAGTATTATAATGACTATCCGTAAATTGTTGGATTTATAGGATATAACCACTCGAAAAAAACACGTACGTGAATTTCAAAAAACATGTACGTGTTTCCGGAAAAACTCGTACGTGTTTTTTTGAGAACATTGACTGTTTTTACCTAGATACTGTGCGTTTACTATCAAAACCTTTTTCTCTCTCTTTTGTTCTTTCTGAAAAGATACGTCCGAATGACATCCGAAATGGACGGTTTGACGGGGAGTTCTCTATTCTGTTTTATAATATTAAGACAAAATGTCATATTTTCGTTTTGGTATTTCTTTTGTAAGGATATAAGTGTAAAATAAATTAGAAAAGAATATAAGAAAGGAGCTTAAATATATGAATTTAAACAATTTTACAATCAAGGCGCAGGAGGCTGTTCAACAAGCCGTACAGTTGGTTACCAAAAATAATCAACAGGTTATCGAACCGGTTCACTTGTTGAAAGCTGTCATTATGACGGGTGAGAGTGTTACTAATTTTATCTTTCAGAAATTAGGGGTAAACGCTCAAAACCTGAATATGGTACTGGATCGCCAAATCGAATCTTATCCTAAGGTTTCGGGAGGCGAACCCTATCTCTCTAGCGAGTCGAACACTGTCTTACAGAAGGCGATCGATTATTCCTCTAAGATGGGGGATCAATATGTATCGTTGGAGCCGATCATCTTGGCGTTGTTCACGGAAAAGAGCACCGCTTCACAGATATTGAAAGACGCCGGCGTGACAGAGAAAGAGTTACGTCAAGCGATCGAGGAATTGCGTAAAGGAAATAAGGTGACAAGCCAATCCGCCGAGGAGACGTACGATGCCTTAGGAAAATACGCCATCAATTTGAACGAGCGTGCCCGTAGTGGTAAACTGGACCCCGTGATCGGACGTGACGAGGAGATCCGCCGTGTCTTGCAGATATTGAGCCGCCGTACGAAGAACAATCCGATCTTGATCGGTGAGCCGGGTGTAGGTAAGACTGCTATCGCTGAGGGGTTGGCCCATCGTATCGTTCGGGGTGACGTTCCCGAGAACTTGAAGTCTAAACAGATCTTCTCGTTGGATATGGGTGCGTTGATCGCCGGAGCTAAATATAAAGGCGAGTTCGAGGAACGTTTGAAAGCGGTGGTGAACGAGGTTACGAAATCCGAGGGTGAGATCATCCTCTTTATCGATGAGATCCATACCTTGGTAGGAGCCGGTAAAGGCGAAGGCGCCATGGATGCAGCTAACATCTTGAAACCGGCCTTGGCTCGTGGTGAGCTACGTTCGATCGGTGCCACGACGTTGGATGAGTATCAGAAGTATTTTGAGAAGGATAAGGCGCTTGAGCGTCGGTTCCAGACCGTTATCGTAGACGAGCCGAGTGAGTTGGATACGATCTCCATCCTTCGTGGTCTGAAGGAGAAATACGAGAATCACCATAAGGTACGTATCAAGGATGATGCGATTATCTCTTCCGTGCAGTTGTCTACCCGTTATATCACGGATCGTTTCTTGCCGGATAAGGCGATCGATTTGATGGATGAGGCCGCCGCCCGTCTGCGTTTGCAGATCGATTCCGTACCGGAGTCGTTGGATGAGGTTTCCCGGCGTATCAAACAGTTGGAGATCGAGCGTGAGGCGATCAAGCGTGAGAACGACAAGTCGAAATTAGAGCAACTGAACAAGGAGATCGCCGACTTGAAGGAGGAAGAGACCAAGCAAAAGGCTCAGTGGCAGAGCGAGAAGGAGCAGATCAACAAGATCCAACAAAATAAGATCGATATCGAGAACCTGAAGTTTGAGGCTGACAAGGCGGAGCGTGAGGGTGATTACGGCAAGGTCGCTGAGATCCGTTACGGTAAGATCAAGCAAAAGGAAGAGGAGATCAAGGAGGTACAGGCTAAGTTGAAGACGATGCAAGGTGCCGCGGCTATGATCAAGGAGGAAGTGGATAGCGACGATATCGCCGATGTGGTATCCCGTTGGACTGGAATTCCGGTCAGCAAGATGATGCAGAGCGAGAAAGATAAGTTATTACGTCTGGAGTCCGAGCTTCATACCCGTGTGATCGGTCAGGAAGAGGCGATCAACGCTATCGCCGATGCGGTTCGTCGTAGTCGTGCCGGCCTGCAGGACCCGAAACGACCGATCGGTTCTTTCATCTTCCTCGGTACTACCGGTGTGGGTAAGACGGAGTTGGCCAAGGCGTTGGCCGAGTATCTGTTCGATGATGAGAATATGATGACCCGTATCGACATGAGTGAGTATCAAGAGAAATTCAGCGCGACTCGTTTGATCGGTGCGCCTCCGGGATATGTGGGTTACGATGAGGGTGGACAATTGACGGAGGCGATTCGCCGGAAACCTTACTCGGTTGTCTTGTTCGATGAGATCGAAAAGGCGCATCCGGATGTATTCAACATCTTGTTGCAAGTCTTGGATGATGGAAGGCTGACGGATAACAAAGGCCGCGTTGTCAACTTCAAGAACACGATCATTATCATGACAAGTAACCTAGGTTCTTCCTTGATTCGTGAGAACTTCGAGAAGATGACACCCGCCACGCATGACAAGGTGGTAGACGAGACGAAGATCCAAGTACTGGAACTGTTGAAGAAGACGATCCGTCCGGAGTTCTTGAACCGTATCGACGATATCATCATGTTTACTCCGCTGAACGAGGAGGAGATTCGCAAGATCGTATCCTTGCAGTTGAACAGCGTGAAGAAGATGTTGGCTACGAACGGTGTCGCCTTGGACTTCACGAACGAGGCCGTGGACTTTATCGCCGACAAGGGCTTCGATCCTCAATTCGGTGCCCGTCCGGTAAAACGTGTCATTCAGAAGTATGTCTTGAACGAGTTGTCAAAGGCTTTGCTGGGTGGAACGGTAGACCGTAACCGCCCGATCGTGATCGATAGGAAAGACGATGGTCTGGAATTTAAGAACTAAAGTAGACTTGAACGCTTGACGTTAAGCGTGGTGTTTCTATAAAATAATGAAGGTGGAATGATCCTATGTGAATCATTCCGCCTTTTTATTTTTCACTAATAGGTAGATACGGCTTGGTGCGATTATTTCCGGGTGGGAACCGTGCACCAAAATGTAGATCCTTTTCCAACGCTTGACTCCACGCCGATCTCTCCACCTAAATGTTTAATGATTAATTCACAGATAGACAGCCCGAGCCCCGTACCTTGGGTGAAGGAATCTAATTTAGCGAATCGATCGAAAACACGGGAGATATTTTCTTCCGCTATCCCTTTTCCCGTATCGGTAACAAAGAAATAAATATCGTCTTTCCTTATTTCATATCCGATCGTTATCATTCCCTCGAAAGTGTATTTGCAAGCATTATTGATGAAATTAGCCAGTACTTGGGATAAACGGTTTCTCTCAGTATGGATAATGTAGCTTTCCGCAGGCAGTTCCGTGCGGAATTCTACTCCTTCCTTTATCTTGAATCGGTAACTCCGCCATAGGGTTTGTATAAGCTCGTTAATCTCTACTTCCGTATAAAGGAAATCCAATATACCGGCTTCTATTTTTGACATATCGAGTATGTCATTGATTAAATTAAGGAGTAGCTCATTGTTTGCGTGAATGATTTTAGCGAATTCTTTGATCTCCTCTTTATCCTCACTTTCGCTGATAAGGGTCGAGAAACCTACGATCGCATTCAATGGGGTCCGTATCTCATGGCTCATATTGGCGAGGAAAGCACTTGTCAACCGGTTTGATTCTTCCGCCTTCTCACGTAAACGGATCACTTCTTCGGCCATATTTCGTTCGGTGTCAAGAATGTCTTTCTTATGCCGATGTTCCCTCATCGAAAGGAGGATAAGTAGAAAGGCGATAAGGGCTATCGCCACTATCTCGAATGGGGATTCTATCATGAAACTCGGGACTACTACGAGGCTCATTTGCTTAAAGGTAGAAATAGGGTAAAGTTTGGGGTTGATTGTTGACGTGGAATGGCCGTATGCTTGATCGGTTTTAGACAGGAATGATTTGTAGGCACCTTTCATGGAATGTTTAAGATCGCTTGGCGTGATTGGACTGATTACATATGAGGTCTTGAATAAGTAAGCCTTGATAGGCCCGATTTTGCTCCGGAGAGCTCGGGTACTTGTGGTACTTTGTATTTTAGGTTCCATTGTAATCATAATTTAATACATTTACTGAGTTCTAAAAGAACTTGAGTATCAAATGACTATATGTAAATAAATGATGAGGTGTATTTTGATTTTAACACAAATAAGACTGGCTTTAGTGTTTTTTGTGATCCATAAAGATATTGGAAGTCTCTTTGGGGTACTCGGTTGGAAATATATTCTTTCAAAGAAAATATCATGCGGAACAGTAAATTGCCCGGAAGCTATAAAAAATAATAGGTCTATATGATAATCAAGTATTTTTATTACCTTTGCTTCCTATAAAACCTAAGCTCTTTTAGAACTATGTTCAAGTAAGGGCATTTGCTTTTGTTAAGTCACGTCCGTAAATAAGCTTAATTGTTTTTGGGATATAAAATCAAAATATTTCCGTACATTTGCCGCTATTCAAACCAATTAAACAAGATTAATTATGAGCACGAACAATGACGAGCTACTTTACGACGAGGATGATTCCGTAAAATTTATCCAGAATTATCTTCCCCAAGAACTGAAAGGAAAGTTCAGTAATGACGATATCAACTATATCGTAGACTTGATCTACGACTTCTATGAATCTAATGGCATGCTAGATGATGATGGCGACGATGAGATCGAGATCGATGAGGAAGAGGTTGTAAATTATGTAATTAAGAACGCCCAGAAAGACGGCGTAGGCAAATTCGAACCGGAGGAAATCACTTTTATAGTACAAGGAGAACTTGAATATTGCGATTCGATCAACATGTTTGATTGATATTTGTTATATATATAAAGTTGTTTAAGTGAAATTGTAGAAGATGATGAGGAACATTAAATTATTATCTGTTTTACTGCTATGTATGGCAGTGGTGTTTACGAGTTGCGGAACGTGGAATAACACGGCGAAGGGTACGGCGATCGGTGTAGGCGGTGGTGCCGCTGTCGGAGCTGGTGTTGGTGCCTTGGCCGGAAATACCGCATTGGGTGCCGTGATCGGTGCGGCCGTAGGTGGTACAGCCGGTGCGTTAATCGGTAAGAAAATGGATAAGCAGAAGAAGGAGCTGGAAGCTACCCTGCCTGAGGACACGAAGATCGAGAGCGTGAACAATGGTGAGGCCTTGAAGGTTACTTTTGACTCCGGTATCTTGTTTGCCACGAACTCGAGTACGTTGAGCGACGCTTCCAAGAGTGCCTTGCGTAACTTCGCTACCAGTTTGAAGGCCAATCCGGATACGGATATCCGAATCATCGGCTTTACGGATAACACCGGTAAGGTGGATTATAACCAGACCTTGTCCGAGAAACGTGCGAAGAGCGTTTACGATTACCTGATGATGCAGGGGGTAAGTACGGATCGTATGGTTTATGAAGGCAAAGGTATACATGATCCTGTGGCTAGCAATGACACTCCCGAGGGTCGTTCGTTGAACCGTCGTGTTGAGATCGTGATCTTGGCTAATCAGAAGATGATCCAAGAGGCTCAACAAGGAACGCTTCGATAAGTTTTTTTAAGCTATCCCTGCCGGAAGCGGACAGGTTATAGTGTATGAATTGGGGGACTGTCTTTTCCGGATAGTCCCTTTTTTGTTTAAATCGCAGGATAGGAAGGATGAAGAAGTTGATATATATTTTATTTGTGTTGATTACGATCGCTTTTGCCGTGGCGGCCATAGCCGGATTCGCTACCGGACGTATGAATCCGGAAGGGAAGGAGTGGATCTCGTTTCCCGGATTGGTGTTATTACCGGTATTGGCGGTCAATCTATGTCTTTTCTTGATGTGGTGTGTCTTTAGGAGTCATTGGTGCTGGGTACCTTTGGCGGCGTTATTGTTGAACTGGGAGTTTTTGATATCGATGTTCCAGATACGGGTCTTCCCTAAAGAGATTCCGATAGGGAAAGAAGCGGTTAAGGTGATTACCTATAACGTGAATAATTTCAATACGGACGGAAAGAAACAGCTTCCTAATATAGCGGATTGGCTGAGAAAGGAGGACCCGGATATCGTTTGCCTCCAAGAATGCCCCGTTGAATCGGCCCTGCGGATGGATTCTCTCGCCAAGACCTTATCGTTCCTACCGTATTATTGCTCTACCCGTTCGGCTACGAAAGCGGCGGGCAACGCTATTTTCAGTAAATATCCGATCCTTCGTTTTGAGTCTATCCTATACCCGGAGTCTAGCAATAAATCCTTGTTTGCCGTCATGGATATCCAAGGGGATAGTGTTCGTGTATTTAATAACCATTTCCAAACGACTAGCGTGAATGCCGTAAAGCCTCGTCTTTACCAAGCCCATGCCGAGGGTAAACAATTGGAGGAAACCGAGGCCGCCTTCCATATGGCTTTTCAGATGAAGAAGAATTTCGTGAAACGGGCTACTCAGGCGGATTATATCCGTCAGATGTTGGATGCCGGGGAGGGGCCCGTGATTCTTTGCGGTGATTTTAATGATACACCGGCCTCTTATACGTACCGTACCGTGAAAGGTGATTTAACGGATGGGTTCCGTGACTGTGGCTCTGGTTTCGGGTACACCTTTCGTCAATTAAAGCGTATATTTCGAATTGATTACATAATTTATTCTCCTGATTTTAAGGGTGTAACTTATGATTCTCCTAATTTAGACTACAGTGACCATAAGCCCGTCGTATGGTTAGGATATGTTAATTAACACACCCAAAAGGATAGTTTTAGAACCTTTTTCAACTCATGCTGTTTTAATAGTGACTTATATATAAGCACAAATAATAGTATAAACTGTTTTAAACGTTAAAATGAGATGAAAAAGATTTTTCCTTTTTTTCTGTTAGTTCTTCTGCTGGCTTCTTGCCAAAAGGACCCGGACATGTCGAAATTGGACAATGATTTTCTGGTGTTCACGAATCATGATAAGGACGCGAAATTCGAATCGTTCACTACGTTCTACATTCCGGATAGTGTATTGGTTATCGGCACAAGCGAGAAACCTCAGTTCTGGACAGCCAATGAAGCAGACGATATTATCACTACGTTGGTGAATAATATGGAAAGCCGCGGTTTCAAACGCACGCTAGACAAAGATAACGCCGACTTAGGTCTGCAAGTTTCTTACGTACAAAGTACTCAATATTTCGCTGACTACAACGATGGCTACAACTACCCGTACTGGTGGTGGAACTATCCGGGATATTGGAGTCCGGGTTACTGGGGACCGGGTTGGGGTAATTGGTATTACCCGTATCCTGTAGTGTATAGCTATAGTGTAGGTTCCTTGTTGACTGAGTTAGTGGATTTGGATGCTCCTGCCGCTTCTAAGGCAGATGCTAAACTTCCGGTTCTTTGGACCGCTTACATGAGTGGCTTGTTGTCTGGTTCCGATAAATTCGACACTCAGCTAGCTGTTCGTGCTATCGAGCAAGCATTTGTACAATCTCCGTACGTAAAGAAATAATAATTCGAATGATTAAAAGTTTGAGGTTCTATGAAAAAGATAAATAAATTAATCGCTTTACTCATCGTTTGTATGGCGATGCCTGCTCTGGCTGGCGCCCAGGTTTTGAAAAACGCGTATTTTAATGTAGACTGGCAGATCAACTCTCCGTTCGGTCAAGACTTCTCAAAGAAGACTAGCGGTTGGGGTGCTCACGCTGAGGGTGGTTACTATGTGATTCCTAATTTCGCTATAGGTGCGTTCATCTCTTATCATACAAATAATGAGTATGTGGACCGCCAGACGATTCCGGTAAACTCAACATCCGTAATCACTTCCGATCAACAGCATTCTATCTTCCAGTTACCTTTTGGCGCGGCTTTCCGTTATAACTTCGCTCCGGAAGGACAATTCCAACCGTATGTTGGCGCTCAGTTAGGTGCTAGCTATAGTGAGATGTCTACCTACATGAACGTGTTGAAGGTTTACGATCGTAACTGGGGATTCTATGTAGCTCCCGAGATCGGTATGACCGTGTACTTCACACCTCAGAAACAGATCGGCGTACATATGGCCGCTTATTATAACTACGCTACCAACAAGGGGGATGTCCTCAGCTATCATATCGATGGTTTGAATAACTGGGGTATCCGCTTAGGTCTAGCGTTCTGATAGACAACGTTTGTTCTTTTAAGTGTTTTATGTAGTTTAGGGAAACGGAGGGCAGTGAATGTCTTCCGTTTCTTGCTTTTATAGGATCTGTAGTTTCACCCCGAATGAAAGGCTTAAATAATCTTTTGGCTTCAAGTAGCTGTTGCCGATAGCGTTTATTATATACAAATCGCAAGTGCTCAACTCATAGAAGAAGCTGATGGATTTATGCCAGCTACTATTTGGATTCAGTTTGAGCGTGATCCGCTCCCCGATAAAGATATGGTTACGGATGCGGGTGGAGAACCAATAATATCCCGGGGGATACTTATTCGGTTGCTTGGCCCAGAAATCCCGGTCAAATAGGAAATTTACGTAGATACCGCAACAAAGAGGCTCGAAAGATACTTTTTCTCCCAGATCGATATTCCAAGGAAAATAGTTTTGTTTCAAGGTGAAAGTCACGTTCGCATGATCATTCGCGTTGCGGGGGACGATACCCAGCAACATATCCGTTTCCCAATGATTCCGGTAATAATTCCAACCGGTACCCACGGAGAGCATCGCCATGGAACCTGCGAATTGTACTTTCGTATAGCGGGGGATGACCCGTTGCCATGCGTTCTCGTACCGTTGCACTCGTTTCGTGTATTTATCCTCTTGCGCATGGAGTGTAAGGGGAAAGACACAAGTTAAGAGGAGAAGCTTAAAAATTGACCACTTCATACATATAATCGTCAGGGGTTAAGGTAAAAAGAAGATAACTTCGTTTGGCGATATTGGCGCAACCGTAGTAGATAATACCATCCTCAAACAAATCGGCTGCCGATACGCAATGGTTATGCGCATGCAAGCAGAACATTAAAGATGGTAATGTCTTGATATAAAGTTGGAACACGTCTTTCACGTTATTGTCGAACTGTTCGTTCCCGGGAGGGGCGTGCATGACTACGATCGTGCGTTTATTACGGGTACTATCCGCTATCTCATTCTTTAGGAAATTAAAATCGGGTACCGGATGGGAATAATCATACTCGATAGCGTTCGTATTGAGGCATACGAATTTCACGTCGCTCACGACAAACGAGAAGTTCTCATTCCCAAAGATTTTACGAAATACTTGGTCGCCATTACCGATCACGTCGTGATTACCGATCAACCCTACGTAAGGCACTTTTAGTTTGGACAAGATATCATCGTTCCACTCGAATTCCTTCTTTAAGCCGAACTCCGTATAATCTCCTCCATGGATAATGAAATCGATGCTATCTAATTGATTAACGTACTTGACGAAATCTTCCGTCTCGTTATAACTCCGCTGGGTATCGCCCATAAAAATAAAACGGATCGTGTCCTTCCCTTCGCAGACTTTCTCGATACGCTCAATATTGGTCGGGTTGATCTCCCGGGAAGTATCGGAATCCAGACGGCCGTCATACGGATGATAGTCGATTAAGTCGCAAGCCGTGAGGAGCGTAGCGGCAGAAAGCCATATGTATTTCTTTAAAAACATAGCATCCTAACTTTTTTATATGCAAAGTTAGGATGCTATCAGTACCAAAAAAGGTCATTTCTGAGCTTATACTGGTCTAAAATGTATATTCTATAAAGCGAATACTTGCTTTATTTCCGTGAAGTCAGATAATACGATATCGGCAGTCTCATTTCCTTTATAAGCGCTCCAACCAATACTTTTTAGCCAGATTGTCTGGCATCCGATCCGGGTGGCGGGGACGATATCCTTATCATAGGAATCACCTACGACAACAATCTCGTCGGCGGGAAATCCCAGTTTATCCACTCCTAATCGGAAGATCGCCGGGTCCGGCTTACGGATACCTACGACCGCCGATTCCACGATAGCGCCGAATAAATGATCCAAACCGAAATCTTTCAACACGGATTCTATGTTCCCATAGAAGTTCGATACCAATACCAATGGGTAACGTTCCGCTAATTGCTCTAGAATGGGGCGAGCGCTATCGATTGCCTTCCGGGCGTATTCGTAACACCAATCCGCTAATTGTTCCGGTAACTCCGGGGTAATCGCCTCGGCGGATAAATGCCCGTTCTCTTTCAGCCATTGGATTTGTAAATCGCTTTTCAAGCGCAGCATATCCAGAAACGTATGATGAGGCTTCACGATCGGATTCTTTCCAAGCGTTCTTTCTCCATGTACATAGGCATCACGGAAAACCGCTTTGGATACGGGAACCTTCAAGGCCTCATACGCCATCCAGATCACCTCTGCCCAGTGCATGCCGTTACTGTCTATCGTTCCGCCGTAATCAAAGAGGATTCCTTTTACTTTGTCTAAATTGAACATAATCGAATGGGGTAAAAAAACGTTATAACTGTTTGCTGAAATCTTCACAAATATGCTCATGCTTTTTGATCATATAGAGCAACATCGAGTTTAATACGGTCAGCTCGAATACGAAATACAGCCAAGGCATGTCGATGAAAAGGCTGACAAACAAAGCGATCACCCGGGTATTGAATGATAGCATATTTGTATATTTCATCAACGGCAGACTCTTTGTTCGAAAAGCCTTACGGAACCATTCCGGCGCTTGTCCGTTGTATTTCTCACGGATGATGTTCATCATGTGTTGGAATTTAGGTGTCCATGCTTCTTGACCTACCGTATAATTAATGTAGAAGGTCTCGAACAATTTATAGATAAAGTCATGTTTCCAACTCATCTTCTTATAATTCTCCTTCAATTGGGGAGAGTGGGAGAGCTCGCTACCCGATTTACCTTTCAAGAACAACAAGTGAATATTGCGATAATAATCCGCCATGGCCGCTTGCTTGCTATGGAAGAATCCCGTCGTAGCCGCCAATAGCCAGATCCATATTCCCCATTCCGGCGTGAGGCGTAAGCAGATTGCCGCATAGATAGCGATAAACCAGAAATCGCCGGCGGCACCGTCCAAGATACGTCCCAAGGCACTTTTCTGTCCGGTCATACGGGCCAATTGTCCGTCTGCGCTATCATACGAGTTTGCCCAGATTAACAGTAACATGCCGATCACGTTGATAGCGAGGCTCTGGAAATAGAAACAGATACCTGCCGCTATGCCGATAAAGATGCTGGCGATCGTGATACTATTGGGCGATACCCCCAATTTATTAAAGAACAAAGCCCATTGGTAGCCAATAGGACGATAGAAATGAATATCGATAAACTCCTCGGTGTCCAAAGATTTTAAGGTTGACTCCAGACTGGGAGTAGACTTAGTCTCACTCATGATTGATTTTGTTAAAACGATTTAGATGTGTTCTCGCATAAGATCCCAGATACGACGTGCGATGTTTGGAGCCGCTTCTTCCCGGCAAGGGGCGAAACTAGGCCAATCATTGAAATCGATAATTCGCATGACACCATCCTCGGAGACGATGCAATCTCCCCCGTAAATATGTATGCTCAATACCTCGGCTGCCTTGTGGCAGAGCAGACGAAGCTGCGCTTCGTCGAAGGGGATCCCCTTCGCTGTACCATTGATAACTTCTAAGCCAAATTTACTATGATGCATGTTCGATGGATAGAACCAATAAAAGAAATCGGTTCCAGCTACCCCGTAAAATTTCACCAAATCGCCTACCAGATGCTCATTGATTACCGCCGACGGGATACCACGGATAGCGTATTCCTTCAATATGCTTTTCGCCTCTTCCGGGTTTCTCACGTAGGTGACGTCTTCCCGGTGGATAGCGTGGAAATCTCCCCGTTTGATCCAGCAATTAAAGAAACCGGCTTTCTCAAGGGCTTCTGTCGGATCCTCATCTGTCCGTAAGATTAAGCTTTCCGGATGGGAGATATGATTGGATAATAGGAGGCGGGTCATTTTCTCACGGGTACAATTCTCGATCCCGTAACCCGAGTTCACCACGAAATAATTTTTATCCTCTAGTTCTTGCAGCTTATGGATGGACTTCCAGTCTCTTACCATATTAAAGATACCCTTTTCCTTCGGGTCTTGTAGCAGCAGATCCGATTCGATATATTCGTTTACATCGCATCCCAATTTTCGTAAATGCTGGGCTGTCAAGGCGAAGATCGCCGCGTCGTTGCCGATATGATTGGGGGAGAATTGATTTCCTCTGCGGATACCTGCTAAAGTTAATTTACTCATTGTTAGACAGTATTCTTTATGACTTTAAAAATGATTCGGCTTTCAAAATGTCATCGGCGTGATCCACGTCGATGATCTTGCTGAAAGGATAGGCCTTTAGCCTCAACCCCTCGGCGATGAGCTGCCGTTGATAATTGCGCATTCTCGACATTCCCTGCGAGATGGCGTTGTTCAATACACCCAGAGCCGGACGCCTCAAGCAATAGATACCTCCCGATATGTAACGGCAATCACCGTCTGCCTGATCTAGGAAATTCCGGATGTAAAGTTCGTTGTCTGTTTCTACATATAAGGGTTTCTCGTCATCAATAAAATCAGTGACGGCCATCAATCCGTCCAGTTTATCCTCTTGGATGAACTGTTGGATATAGCCGCTGAACTCTTCTTCCTTGAAGATCGTGTCTACAGTAGTTAAACAAATCTTATCACCATCCAGATAATGACTCAGCTCGTAGAAGCTGTGCATAGAGCTGGGGGTGGATTTTACCAACAGGTAAAAGGGTATAGGTAGTCGCAGGGCCTTCAGGTAATCCTGTACCTCGGTCATCTCCTCGTTTACGATGATACTGATAGAGGTAGCGTTATTTTTCAAAAAAACGTCTATCAACCGGTCTATCAGAGCGACACCGTTGAGTCTAACCAGAGGCTTTGGCCACTTAACACCTTCTTGCGCCAAGCGGGAGCCTTCGCCGGCGGCAATGATCGCGTAATCCATAACTTTTATTAGTTCAAATAATAATTTCGCAAAGTTACGAGATTTCTGAGATAGTTTTAGGCTATATCGCTGATATAATTGGTCAAAATTTCTATAAATTAGGACTATTTGACTAGAACAACAAAGACGTTATAAAGAGCTTGAATGTTTTTTTGAAAATAATTATCGTTTTATAGTTGCTAATTCAAATAGAATGCTTTCCTTTGTGCCATGAACAAAAGATAGTTTGTATAGCTCTTTTATCTTTTAGCATTTATTCATCAGCGATGATAATACTTTCTTTTAGAGATTGACTTCACCAACCATCCTTGTTTTATTATTAATTTTTATTTTTTTATATCATTTTCGTATGAATATTTACATTGGAAACCTGAATTATCGGGTAAGAGAATCAGACTTACAACAGATTCTGGAAGAGTATGGTGTTGTAGACTCAGTTAAAATCATTGTTGACCGTGACACAAAACGTTCTAAGGGCTTCGCTTTCGCTGAGATGCCTAACGCTGCAGAGGCTCAAAAAGCTATCGAGGAGTTGAACCAAGCTGAGTACGAAGGTCGTCAGATGGTTGTTAAAGAAGCTATCCCTAGACGTTAAATTTTAGAAGAAAGAAATTTTTAAAATAAGACGAAAAAGCGGGGAAACGAGGTGAAAACTTCCGTTTCCCCGCTTTCTTTTTTCAGTGTATTTTGTTTATGTTCGCGAGAAATTTTAAGAGTGATGAAGAATATAGGTGTTAGGAGTCTCATTGTGGGTCTTTGCTTGATGGGATTGGGGAGTTGGTCTCCCTCGCTGAAGGCGCAGATCGCGGATCGTGTCTATAAGACGGATTATCATATCGACCCGGAGAAGGCCCGGGAGTTGTCCGTGGAGTTGGATAATATTAGCTTCTTCAAGGATAACGAGTATACGGGTAAATTTACCAAGGGGTATTCGTTGCCGGGGCTTTGGGTACAAGGCAAAGCGGTTTATTATCCCTTGCGGAATATCAAGTTGGAGGCGGGTGTCCATATGTTGATCTATCATGGGGCGAATAAATATCCGAGCATGGCTTATCAGGATATCGCTTATTGGAAGGGAGACCAATACCAAAAAGGGGTACATGTGTTGCCCTATTTCCGGGCGCAGATGGCCCTCTCGGATCATGTGAACATCGTGCTGGGAAATATTTACGGCGCTTCCAACCATAATTTGATAGAGCCTCTTTATAATCCGGAGTTGAATTTGACCTGCGATCCCGAGGCGGGCTTGCAGTTGTTGTATGACTCGAAGGCTTTCGACTTGGATGTGTGGGTGAACTGGCAGAGCTTTATTTTCCGGGAGGATGTGCATCAAGAGGCGTTTACCGTCGGGATCTCTTCGCGGCTAAAGTACAACGACCCGGCTTCCCGTTTCCATTTCTATACGCCGGTGCAAGGATTGGTGCAGCATAGGGGAGGCGAGATCGACACGATCTTCAACAATTCTGTGCAAACCTTGATGAATGGCGCGATCGGTGTCGGAGGTGTATGGAATACCGGACATCGTATTTTCAAGAACTTGAACGTGGAACTGGATGCTACCGGTTATTATCAGCAAGCGGGAGAGATATGGCCTTTTGACAGCGGATATGGCTTGTATGCCCGTGCTTCCGCCGATATCTATGATTTTCGGGTGAAAACGTCGTATTGGACCTGCAAGGATTTCATCTCTATGTTTGGTAGCCCGTTTTTCGGGGCGGCCTCGATGATTGATGAGGGGGTTACGTTCGACCGTCCGCAAATGATCTATCTGGGGGTGGAATATTCCCGGCAACTAGCGAAGGGTTTCTCGATAGGAGTAGATGTGGACGTTTTTCATCATCTCTCCGGAGATATGAATGATGCGGATGGAGTAAAACAACCGATGGGAAACGCCACGAGTTTTACGGCAGGGGTTTACATGCGTATCAATCCGTCTTTCTTGATTAAAAAATTCTGATCATTACCTTCATAGAAAAACACAGTAGTATTCGATTGTGAATACTACTGTGTTTTTCTATGAATACTATTGTGTTCAGCCGTGAATACAATAGTGTTTTTATTCAATTACTAAATCAATCTTTTTCAGTGTCTTATCGTCCGAGGAACCTCCATATAGGATTTGGTATTTACCCGGGCGAACCTCCATGGTCTGCGTATTGTCATTGAAGGATTGGAAAGCTTTCGGTTCCAATTGGATGCTAACCGGTTGTTCGCTGCCAGCCTTCACGTTCACACGTTTGAATGCTTTCATCGCTTTTAGCGGTCCGGCAGGATCGTTCGGGTTCTTGATGTAGATCTGAGCGACCTCGTCACCATCCATCTTGCCTGTATTGGCGATATCGAAGGAGAGGGTAACCGATTCGTTGGAAGCGATCTTATCCTTTGACAACTTAGCGTTCTTATAATCGAATGTTGTATAGCTCAAGCCATAACCGAACGGATAAAGCGGAGTCTGCGTCATGTAACGATAGGTACGGCCCTTCATGCTGTAATCTTGGAAGTCCGGAAGCTGGTCTACGGATTTATAGAACGTGATCGGCAAGCGTCCGGCCGGGTTATAGTCTCCGAATAAAACGTCGGCCACGGCTGTTCCACCTTCTTGTCCGCCATACCAAGCGTTCAAGATAGCGTTTACATGATCGTTCTCCCAGTTCAATGCCAATGCGCTACCCGTACATACCACGTATACTACAGGCTTTCCGGTGGCTACCAAGGCTTTAACCATTTCCTTCTGTACGGCTGGGATCTCGATATTCGTGCGGTCGCCTTTCCGGAAACCTTCAGCGTCTACCGGCATTTCCTCACCTTCCAGACGTGGAGAGATACCACCTACGAATACGATGACATCAGCGTCTTTAACCTTGCTGGCCGTAGCTTGGAAATCTACGGGTGTGCGTACGCCTACCGTAAAGTTCAGATCAGCGCTACCCGTGCGTTGCATGTATTCGATCTTTATGGGATATTTCTCACCTTTCTTAGCGTTTAGCGTATAGAGTTTTTCCGCTCCATATTCGTTTTCCCATACCTCGGCGACTTTAGCCGTATCGATATACAGGCGGAATGCGTCGTTTCCGGATAGTTTGAACTCGACAGGACCATCTATCGGAGACTCGAATTCACCCGTAAAGCGAGCCGTGAAATTCGTCAAGTTCACGTTCGGGGCGAATTGGGTGTTACCTCCAGTGGTATAATGAAGCTCTTTCGCTAATCCCTTGTAGGCGGGGGTACCCTCGAACTCGGTATTGTTGAAGAATTCGGAGGCGAAACCCTGTCCCGCCGTGGAAGATACGTGGCTACCTAGGTCTGTCACGACAAAATCGGCAGTATGGTTGCAACCCAGCTCGTAGATAACCTCTGCGTTCGGGACTTTATTGCGGATACCTTCCACGATCGTAACGGTCTTGCTAGGGAAGCCGTTGTAGTTGGCCCATAGCATGGTAGAGTCCGCTGCGTTCGGTCCTACTACGGCGATCTTCTTGATATTCTTGTCCAGAGGAAGCATATTATTCTTGTTCTTCAACAAAACGATACTTTTACGTGCCATATCCAGTGCCTTGGCGATATGCTCCGGGCTCTCGACTACGCTGTAAGGTATTTTAGAATAAGGAACCCGCTCGTCCGGATCGAACATACCTAGCTCGAAGCGACCTTTCAGCAGGCGGCGTAAGGATACGTCCAGATCTTTCTCCGAGATCTTACCGTCGGCCAAGGCTTTGTTTAGCGCACGGTAGCTACCGCCACATTCTAGGTCGGTACCGTTCAATACGGCGTCGGCGGATGCGCTCTCAGCGTCCGGGTGCGTCTCATGACGAGGCGTATTCTTGTCTTTCCTCCAGAAATCATCGATAGCACCGCAATCGGACAGGATGATATTGTCGTATCCCCAACTGTTACGCAAGATATCGATCAATAATTTGTCGCTACTACAGCAAGGTTTACCCTCGAAACGATTGTAGGCGCACATTACCTCTTGTACATCGCCTTCCTTAACTAATGCCTCGAAAGCTGGAAGATACGTCTCGTACAAGTCACGAGGGGTAGCTTCTGCGTTGAATTCGTGGCGGTTCCATTCCGGGCCGCTGTGTACGGCGTAATGCTTGGCGCAAGCGTGTGTCTTATAATAATTAGGATCATCGCCTTGCAATCCGCGGGTTACGGCTACACCCATCTTCTCGGTCAAGTAAGGGTCCTCGCCATAGGTTTCCATACCCCGTCCCCAGCGAGGGTCACGGAAGATATTGATATTCGGGGTCCAGAAAGTAAGACCTTTGTAACGGTCGTACTCCTTGTCTTTCTGGTATTGGTGGTATTTGGCACGGGCCTCGTCGCTGACCATCGTGAAGGTCTCGTGAACGGCGTTATCGTCGAAGGTAGCCGCCATGGCGATCGCTTGCGGGAATACGGTCGCACGTCCGGCACGAGCCACGCCGTGAAGAGCCTCGTTCCACCAGTCGTAAGTCGGGATTCCCAAACGCTCGATGGCGGGGGTTACGTTCATCATTTGGCCGATTTTCTCCTCCGGTGTCAGCCGGGATAGTAAGTCGTCGATACGTTCCTCCAAGGGAAGTTCCGGATTCCGGAAAGGGTAATCTTGTTGTTTTTCACTACAAGAGGCGGTGAGTAGGAGGGTGATCATCGCTACTGTCAGTTGTTTCATTTTCATGTTATTAAATTTTAGATATTGTTTATCTTACATTATTACTTATTGTAAACTATTTTAAGATAGATCGTTATCTTTGATATTGATGATGCAAAACTACGATTTTAGAAGCATTTTTTCAAACAGGAATACTTAAAATAGGTTACTTTCGTGGTTATTCATTTAAAAGCCCTACTTTTGCCGTAACAGATTAAAACACGAAAGAATGATGAAGAAGTATCTATTTTTGTTACTAATAGGGGCCGCTAGTTTGACGGCCTGCGGAGACGATGACGATCCCGTTGTTCCGGAATTGAATAAGCTAACGAAAGTTTCTTGTTATAAAGATGGAGCTTCAAGCCCGCTTTTTACCGCTGATATCAATTATACGAGCGATGGCAAGATCTCAAATATAAATTTGGGAGTGGATAAGTTATTGTTCATTTATTCGGATGGTAAATTCTCTGTCACGGGCATTCATTCCGGTGAGGTTATAGAGGAATATACATTAAGCGGAAATGTAATTACAAGTAAGAAGATCTCTCAAGAGAATCCATACGCCAGCAACGAGATCTATGTAAGCGATGAATATTCCTATCGTTATTCAGGCTCGAATTGGGTGTTGACTTCTTGGAATGCCCGTTGGCCGAAAGAGTTTGGGACGGGATACGAGGAGAGAAGTTATCCGGAGTACGAGAAATATACATGGGAGAACGGCAACGTGGTTCTATATGCCCAGTCATTGGATAGCCGGGAGATGAGGTACGAGTATAGCGTGGCGGAGGCTCCTAAGAACTTCCCTCTGCGAGTGATCGGTTCTTTCTCGCCGGTTGGCTTTGAGTCTGTAACTCCTCTGAACTTGTTATATGGTATCCAGAACCGGAATCTTCCGATCCGTGCCTACACCTATACGATCCCTAACCAGAGCGAGGTGAAAGCTGAGTACAAATACACCTATACCACCGTGGGAGATTATATAACGGGTATGACTATCGATGAGAATGACGGAGGAACCGCAAGCTCTTATAAGTATACTTTCGAGTATAATTTCGCCGTGAAATAAGGAACCATGCCTTGTTTGGTTTAATTAACATACGCATATGCAGCATTTCCGCCCTAAAACGCATTTCTAATTTTATAGAATTAAAAGGTTGATTAGTTTAATTGATAAACTTAGAAAGGAAGTATTATGAACGGATTCTTTAATTTTAGGAAATTAGTTGTAGGTGTAATGGCGGCTACTTGTTTTATGGGGTTTCAATCTTGCTTGGACGATGATGATGATTATCCTTACAGTAAAGTGTTGCCGAATGCGTTGGTGACGGTTAAGCCGGTCGATGATGGTTCATATTTTCTTCAATTGGATGATAGCACGACCTTGTTGCCTGTCAATATGACCTCTTCTCCCTTCGGGCAGAAGGAGGTGAGAGCGTTGGTGAATTTTGACGAGACGAACGAGTCTAGCGGAATTTACAGCAAGGCCGTAAATATTAATTGGATCGACAGTATCCTTACAAAACCAATCGCTCCGGATTTGGGGGTGACTAGCAACGATTCGATCTATGGCTCCGACCCTGTGGAGATCGTGAACGATTGGGTTACCATCGCCGAGGACGGATATCTGACACTCCGTTTCAGGACGATCTGGGGAGACCGCAATAAGGCTCATTTTGTAAACCTACTGACAGGCAAGGACCCGGAGAATCCTTATGAGGTAGAGTTCCGCCATAATGCTTATGGCGATGTATATGGCGCATATGCGGATGGACTGGTCGCTTTTAAATTGGATAGCCTTCCGGATACGAATGGTAAGACGGTTAAGTTGAAATTAAAATGGAAGTCATTCGATGGCGATAAGTCTGTGGAATTCAATTATTGTTCCCGCAAGTCTACTCCGGCAAAAGCATCCATAGCTGCCGAGAGAAGCGCCTTAAATTTGAAATAGGTCGGTTTGATCGTTTAAATAGATGGGGATTTGGCAGGGAGTGAATCTCCCTTGCTTTTTGAAAGTTCTTTCCTAGTGATAGGGAAGGACTTTTTTTATGGATAGAAACAAAAAAGGACTCTAAGAAGAGTCCTTTTTATTCGTGGGCAGTGATGGATTCGAACCACCGAAGGCGAAAGCCAGCTGAGTTACAGTCAGCCCCATTTGGCCACTCTGGTAACTGCCCATTCCAATATATTTTCTTGAGCCTCTTGTCGGATTCGAACCAACGACCCCGAGATTACAAATCACGTGCTCTGGCCAACTGAGCTAAAGAGGCATCTGTTATTCGTTTGCGGGTGCAAAGGTAGTAATAATATCTTACGATGCAATAGCTGGAGGCGTTTTTTTTCAAAAGGGAACGAGAAAAGCCGTCCGGGAAAACTCTCGGGCGGCTCTTCTCTACACGTAACTTACATCAAATTAAATCAATATCTCTTACCAACGGTTTCCCAGTCGATAATCCCCCACAATGCGTTCAAATGATCCGCACGGCGGTTCTGGTAATCCAGATAGTAAGAATGCTCCCATACATCGAATCCCATGATCGGAGTCAATCCCTTAACGACCGGGTTACTACCGTTGGGTTCTTTGGTAATTGAAAGTTTGCCGTCTTTATCTTTAGCCAACCATACCCATCCTGAGCCGAACAAACCTGTACCGGCAGCCACGAACTCTTTCTGGAAGTTCTCGAACGATCCCCACGTAGACTTGATAGCCTCGGCTAGCTTACCCGTAGGCTCGCCACCTCCGTTCGGGGAGAATTGGGTAAAATATAGATTGTGATTCAATACTTGGCCGGCATTGTTGAAAATGGCTCCGTCAGACTCACGAACGATCTGCTCCAGCGGAGCGTTCTCGAATTTCGTGCCCTCAATCAGCTTATTAAGGGTATTTACATAGTTCAATAAATGTTTTCCGTAATGGAAATCAATTGTTTGTTTGCTGATAACTGGTTCTAAACCGTCGTTTGCGTACGGTAACTGGATTAACTCGAATTTCATAACTTCTTCTTTTTTATCTGTTATTTGACTATTTGTGATCATTAATAATAAACTTAAACATAATGTAAGCATTGTCTTCTAGTTTTTTATGTTGATTTACTATATAAACAGAGCCGAGGGGATGAAAGTTCTGGGTTCGGTGATGATTTTTTAGTGAAAATATGTTTGCGGCTAAAGTTTTATAGGGAAAACTATGCGTTATATATCGCGAAAGTTTCTATTTTTGTGCGCTCTTAAGCTTTTATTAATTAGTAAAACATATTTGTAGATGGTAAAGAAAGTTGGGAATTTAATTCCAAACACCTTTTTTATTACAAAAGGAAGTGGCGAATCAGACTTGGAGAAACACGCTGGTTCTTACCACATGGCTCTTTATGACGCCGGTATCTCTGATTTCAATATCATGACGTATTCGTCAGTGATACCCGCTACGGCACATCTGGCAACCATGGATGAACTAGACCTTCCTCCATTTGGTTCGGAAATGAAAACGATCATGGCTGTATCCCATGGATATCAGGATGAGTTCGTGTCTGCTGGTGTGGTTTACGCATGGATGTATAAGGATGAGAACTTTGATGAGAAGGTTGGTGGCCTTGTGTGTGAGGTCAGCGGACGTTACCGTATCGAGGAGCTTGAGTCTCGTCTGATCCGTGTTATCAACGATCTTCATCAGAAGACGTATGGGAAGTACTATCTTGGAGAGCTTAACTTTATCACCGAGGGAATTACGATCGAGAAACGCTATGGAACGGCGTTGGCCGCCCTTTGCTTCGTGGATTTCCTTCAACCGGAGATCGAGGAATAAGTCGTGTTGAGTATTTTTTGTGATATTTATAGAGCCGGTTCCTTTCAAGAGCCGGCTTTTTTGTTAACTTTGAGCAACAAAAAACATATAAATATTGTTTTCGTGATATGAAAAAGATAATTAATCCGTGGGAAGGGCTGGACGGTTATATGTGTTTCGGTTGCGCTCCGAACAATCCGCTGGGGCTGCATATGGAGTTTTTTGAGGATGGTGACGATATCGTGGCGTTCTGGAAGCCTCAAGGTACTTACCAAGGATGGCTGCGTACGTTGCACGGAGGTATACAGACTACGCTGATGGATGAGTTGGCCGGCTGGGTGGTCTTGCGGAAGTTGCAGACCTCCGGGGTGACTTCACGCCTCGACGCCAAGTTTATGAAGAGTATCTCTACGGACGAGCCCCAGCTGACGATACGGGGACGGATGACAGACCGGAAACGGAACGCCATCTTCATAGAGACCGAGATCTATAACTCGGCGAATGAGTTGTGTACCCGTGCCGAGATGGTTTATTTCATCACCCCGCAAGAACGTGCGATGGAGGAGTTTGGTTTTTGCGGGTGTAAGACTGAGGATGAACATTAGTATAAATAAAAAGAAAAGTTAGGTTATTATGAAGTATGTTGGGGCTCACGTGAGTGCGGTCGGTGGGGTTGAGAATGCCCCCGTTAATGCCCATGAGATCGGTGCGAAGGCTTTTGCCCTTTTCACCCGGAATCAGAGGCAATGGAAGTCGCAGCCGTTGAAGGCGGACAGTATCCATTTATTTAAGGAGCGGTGTGAAGCGTACGGTTACGATCCGGGATGTATCTTGCCGCACGATAGCTATTTGATCAATCTGGGGAACCCGGACGCCGAGGGATTGCAGAAATCCCGTGACGCTTTTCTGGACGAGATGACACGCTGCGAGCAACTGGGACTGAAAATGCTGAATTTCCATCCCGGAAGCCATTTGGGGAAGATGGAGGTGGATACCTGCCTGTCTCGCATCGCCGAGTCGATCAATATCACGTTGGCTCAGACGAGTGGCGTATGTGCCGTGATAGAGAATACGGCGGGGCAAGGCTCGAACTTGGGATATACCTTCGAGCAGATCGCCTATATTATAAACGAGGTAGAGGATAAGAGCCGGGTGGGAGTATGCCTCGATACGGCGCACACGCTTGCCGCCGGTTACGATATAAAGACACCGGAGGGATTTGCCGAGACATTCCGTCATTTCGACGAGGTGGTCGGTTTTTCTTATTTAAGGGGTATGCACTTGAACGATTCTAAAAAGGAGCTGGGATCACGTGTGGACCGGCACGAGAGTATCGGTAAAGGCTTGATGGGCCTTGATACCTTCCGCATGATCATGGCGGACCCCCGTTTCGACAATATGCCCTTAATCCTAGAGACCCCGGACGAGGCGCTTTGGCCGGAGGAGATACAGCTTCTATATAAACAATTAAAATCTTGATTATATGTTCATTTTAATGCCTGTCATTTTTGTCTTAGGAATCCTCGCTATTGCCTTGGAGGATAAGATCAAAATAAATAAAGCGGCCATAGCGTTGTTCATGGCTATCTCTATGTGGATGATATTGATGTTCGATGCCTACAATATTTTCGTCGAACGCTCTAGTACGATCTTTCAAGAGTTCTTGACCCAGAACCCGGAGATGGCCAGCTTGCCCCCGCATGAGCAATTTATTAATTTTATATCGAACCGTGCGATTGTTTATCATTTAGGAAACGTCTCCGAGACGCTTTTCTTCGTGATGTGTTCCATGTTGATCGTGGATATCGTGGATAAGCATGGTGGTTTTAGGGCCGTGACCGGGTATATCCGTACGCCGAATAAACGTAAGCTGTTGTGGTATATAAGTTTCGCTACTTTTTTCTTCTCCGCCTTGTTGGATAACTTGGCAGCCGCTATCGTGATCATGGCGGTGTTGCGTAAGCTGGTACCGGATCGTACGGATCGTTTGAAATATGCCTGTATGGTGATTATAGCGGCGAACGCCGGTGGCTCATGGTCGCCGATTGGTGATGTGACGACCATCTTGCTTTGGGTCGGAAAGAATATCTCGGCGATGCACCAGATCTCTCACGTATTTATCCCCGCTTTGGTTAATATGTTGGTGCCGTTGACGATCGCCCATTTCTGGTTGTTCAAGAAAGGATCTACCTTGCGTGTGTTGAGCGAGGAGGAGCAAGGCGACGAGTACATACCAGAGATACCGAACCGCTCACGTCGGATGATCTTTGTGATCGGCGTGCTTTCCTTGGCGTTGGTGCCTGTCTTCCAGATGGTGACGAACTTGCCGCCGTTCTTGGGCGTCTTGCTGGGATTGGTGATCCTTTGGTTCTATACGGATTTGATGTATAGCAAGCTGCATATGCATGAGTCCCAGAAACTCCGTATTTCCCAATTGTTGCCGAATATCGATTTGGCTACGATCTTCTTTTTCTTGGGGATCTTGATGGCCGTGGGAGCATTGGAGACTTCCGGGCAGCTAGGGATCATGTCCGCTTTCTTGGATAAGCATGTGCATGAGCCGTATCTGATCAGCTTCGTGATCGGTGCCTTGTCCTCCTGCGTGGATAACGTAGCCTTGGTAGCTGCTACGATGGGTATGTACCCGATCGTGGAGCAGGTGGCCGACTTATCGCCTTATGCCCAGTTCTTCGTATCGGACGGTGGTTTCTGGACCTTCTTGGCTTATTGCGCCGTGACGGGTGGTAGCATCTTGATCATCGGATCGGCTACGGGCGTTACGGTAATGGGATTGGAGAAGATCGATTTTATGTATTATACGAAACGGTTCTCTATCTTGGCGTTGATCGGCTATTGTTGCGGCGCCGGTGTATATATGCTTTTATTTGCTTAAAACTTTATTTATATGAAGAAGAGTTGGATTTTATTAACCGCTTGCGCCGCCCTGTTATCCGGGGTGGAGGCTATCGCCTGTACCGGTTTGCTGGTGGGCAAGAAGGCTTCGACAGACGGTTCGGTAATGATTAGTTATGCGGCGGACTCGCATTCCCTGTATGGGGAGATGTATCGTTGGCCCGCCGCTACATGGCCGAAGGGCGCCATGTTGGAAGTGAAGGAATGGGATACGGGGAAACCGCTGGGCAAGATCGCCCAAGTGGAGAAGACCTATTCCGTAGTGGGTAACATGAACGAGCATCAGGTGGCTATCACGGAGAGTACGTTCGGAGGACGCCATGAATTGGTGGATACGACGGGTATCATGGATTACGGTAGCTTGATCTACATCGCTTTGCAACGTTCCAAGTCGGCTCGTGAAGCGATCAAGGTCATGACGGACTTAGTAAAGGAATATGGCTATTACAGCAGTGGCGAGACGTTCTCTATCGCCGATAAGAACGAGGCTTGGGTGATGGAGATGATCGGTAAGGGACCGGGTAACAAAGGTGCCGTTTGGGTAGCGATCCGCATCCCGGACGATTGTATCTCGGCGCATGCCAACCAGTCCCGTATCCAGCAGATACCGTTTGACGATAAGGAGAATTGCATGTACTCGCCGGATGTGGTTTCTTTCGCCCGTGAGAAAGGATATTTCAAGGGAAAGGACGCTGATTTCAGTTTCGCCAAGGCTTATTGCCCGTATGATTTCAGCGCCTTGCGTGGATGCGAGGCTCGTGTATGGTCTTTCTTCCGTAAATATGATACCACGATGGATCAGTATATGGATTTTATCAAGGGTGATCCTTCCAAGGAGCCGATGCCTCTGTATGTGAAGCCGAATCGTAAGCTTTCCGTTCAAGACGTACAGAATGGCATGCGCGACCATTACGAGGGAACGGATCTGGATATGACGAAAGATGCCGGTGCCGGCTCGTATAAGGTTCCTTACCGCTGGCGGCCGATGACGTTCGAGGTAGACGGGCAGGAATATACGAATGAACGTGCCATAGCGACGCAACAAACGGGCTTCGTGATTGTTCCACAAATGCGTAACTGGTTGCCGGACGCTATCGGTGGTATCTTGTGGTTTGCCGTGGACGACGCTGATATGGCGGTCTTCACTCCTGTATATGCGTCGGTAACGGATGTTCCGGAGTGCTATCGGGTGGGAAACGGCGATTTGCTGAACTTCTCTTGGACTTCCGCTTTCTGGATTCATAACTGGGTGGCTAATATGGCTTACCACAAATATAGCTTCATGATTCAGGATATCCGTAAGGTACAGCAGGAGTTGGAGAATGGTTATCAAGAGACCGTACCGGCTATCGATAAGGCGGCTCAGGAGTTGTATGCCAAGGACCCGGCGGAGGCTGTCAAGTTCTTAACGTGGTATAGCACGACTAATTCAGACTCCGCTACCGCCCGCTGGAAGCAATTGGGTGAGTATTTGCTGGTAAAATACATCGATGGAAACGTGAAGAAAGAGGTGAACGGACAGTTCAAGCGTAATCCGTACGGCCAGCCTGCGTCTCCCGATTTTCCCGGATATGACGAGGACTATTACCGTAGCATCGTGAAGAGTGCCGGCGATCGACTGAAAGTAAAATAAATACCAATAATAATCTAATGTTGAACTAAACGAAAGAAAGCGTATGAAAAAGTTTGTAATGATGCTGATGTTAGCAGTCTTTAGTCTGGGAGCTTATGCGCAGACGCAGCAAGGACAATCTGCCGTGGGATTTAACATCGGTTATGGATTCGATTCGAAGAATGCCACGTTAGGAGTTGATTACCGCTATTGTATCACGGATGCGGTACGTTTGAGCCCCTCTCTTACTTATTTCGTAAAGAATGATAATCACAGCACTTGGGCGATCGACTTGAATGCTCATTATGTAGTGAAGTTAAGTGAGATGTTCGGTTTTTATCCATTAGCGGGGCTTAGTCTGTCCTTTTGGAATTGGGATGCGGGCCATGGCCTTTCTCATAACGAGACTCGTCTGGGAGCCAATATCGGTTTAGGCGGTGAGGTTTATGCTACCGACAATCTTTCGATAGGATTGGAGGTGAAGTATAATATCATCAAGGATTTCGATCAGGCCATGCTGGGTGTTCGCGTAGGATATAGTTTCTGATCCCAATATAGTCACAGCCCCACGGCAGTACTGCCGTGGGGTTACACCAGTACTGCTTCCGGCTCTCGCCGATACTGGTGTAGCCCATTGACGGTACAGGCGTTTCCTTTATTCCTTCATTCCTTCACCGGCTCCTACACACACACGCACGTATACGCATACGCGTATTATTAATGTACGCATACATGTGTGTGGGTGTGTGTAAAGGGGTAGGTGAAGGAATGAAGGAAATAATCATTTCCTTTTTCTCGATTGCTTACCATCTCAAATAATCCTCGAACGTGACTTTCTCGAAATTGGGGATTACCTCATATACTTTATCTCTTAAAGATTCCGCCGGATTCGTCGTACTTAACCCGATGACACGCATCCCTGCGTCCTTCCCGGACTGTATGCCGTTGAAAGAATCCTCGAATACGATACAATCCTCGGGAGATACGTTCAAGTCTTTCGCCGCCAATAGATAACACATCGGATCGGGCTTACCTTGCGTGATGCGGTCGGCGGTCACTAGGGTATCGAATAGATTGTCCAGATGTAGAAGCCCGAAAGCCCGTTTCACCTTCGCGTTATCCGAGCTGGTAACCAAGCCTATCTGTACGCCGTGCTCCTTCAGCATACGGATGAACTCGATGGAGCCGGGCATGGGAGGCAAGGGCATCGTCTTCTCATACTCTGTAGATTCTTTGGTCACCATTTGGCGGAACTCCTCCGTATATCCGGAAAAATACTTCTCCAGAATATACGGTAGGGTCGTACCCTTTATAATATCAGCGAAATTATCGATACCTAAGCCATAACGTTTAGCGGCATCGTTCCAGAATAAATCGTAAATAGGTTCCGTATCTACTACTACGCCGTCAAAATCGAACAAGGCGGTCTTTAGTTGTTTCATATAAATAATCGTTTAATATTTATATCGCGAAGATACGTCTATTTTTTATGAAATCGATTATCTTTGTGGACGCACACATTGCTTGATTATATACATTAAAAATAAATAAGACATGAAGACACTAGTAATTTGTACCGCCATGAGCGCTATGATCCTTTGTGCCTGCGGTGGAAAAAACACGCAAAGTACGGAAGAGACAGCTAAGGTAGTACCGATGGCCGTAATTACACCGGCGATCAATCAATTGACCGACCAAGAGAAAGCCGAGGGTTGGGCGCTCCTTTTTGACGGTAAGACAACGAAAGGTTGGCGTGGAGCGCACAAAGACGCTTTCCCGGATCACGGATGGATGGTGAAAGACGGCGAATTGATCGTGCAGAAATCCGACGGTAGCGAGTCTACGAACGGAGGCGATATCGTTACGGAGGATGAATATTCCGCCTTTGAGTTCAGTGTGGATTTTAAGATCACCGAAGGGGCCAACAGCGGTATTAAATATTTCGTGACCGAGCAAGAGAAGCAAAAAGGCTCCGCTTACGGCTTGGAGTTCCAGCTATTGGATGACGCTAAGCACCCGGATGCCAAGCTTTACACGACTTTCCCCGGTAGTCGTACCCTTGGAAGCTTGTATGATCTGAAGAAAAGCGAGAACATCCATTTCAACGGCGTAGGAGAGTGGAATACGGCCGTGGTGAAGGTATTCCCGAACAACCACGTAGAGCACTGGCTGAATGGTGTGAAGGTATTGGAGTACGAGCGTGGCAGCAAGGAGTTCCGTGATTTGGTGAAGGGCAGTAAATACGCTGATCCTTCTTATAATGCGGGTGGTGCTTTCGGCGAGGCTCCGAAAGGACACATCCTTTTGCAGGATCATGGGGATGAGGTAGCGTTCCGCAATATCAAGGTGAAGGAGTTGAAATGATCGCCTCGTGACTAATTTTTCGTAACAAAAGAGTACCGATTTAAAAAAAGTTGTTACTTTGCGGCGAATTTAGACTACTAACTTTAAAAGATAACAGACAAATACCATGATTTGGAACGAAACTATTGAATGTATGGACCGTGAGGAAATGCGGAAACTACAGAGCCTACGGTTGAAAAGAGTTGTTGAACACGCTTACCATAACTCCCCGTTTTATCGTAAGAAAATGCAGGAGATGGGCATTACTCCCGACGATGTACAGACAATAGATGATATAACGAAATTACCGTTCACGGTAAAACAAGACTTGCGTGATAATTATCCTTTCGGCTTGATGGCCGTGCCGATGTCCGAGATTGTCCGTCTGCATGCCTCTTCCGGTACGACAGGTAAGCCTATCGTCGTGGGATATACCCGTAAGGACTTGGGTATCTGGGCCGAGGTCGTGGCTCGCTGCCTGACCGCCTACGGTTTGACAAAGAACGACTCCGTGCAAGTATCCTACGGCTACGGAATGTTTACCGGAGGCTTGGGTGCCCATGCCGGAGTGGAGAATATCGGTGGTACGGTGATCCCGATGAGTAGCGGTAATACCCAGAAACAAATCCAGTTGATGCACGACTTCGGGGCGAAGGGTTTGGCTTGTACGCCTTCTTACGCCTTGTATCTGGCGGAGACCATCCACCAGTCCGGTATTCCCTTGGAGGAATTCCAGCTACGTGTCGGAGCGTTCGGTGCCGAGCCTTGGACGGAGAATATGCGTAAGGAATTAGAGACGAAACTAAATATCAAGGCTTACGATATTTATGGCTTGACGGAAATCTGCGGTCCGGGCGTTGGAGGCGAGTGTGAGTGCCAGAACGGTACCCACCTGTGGGAAGACCATTTCTTCCCGGAGATCGTGGACCCGAATACCTTACAACCGGTGGAACCGGGACAAGTAGGAGAGTTGGTCTTCACCACGCTTACGAAGGAGGGTATGCCGATGCTTCGTTACCGTACACGTGATTTGACCTCGCTGACTTACGAGAAGTGCGCCTGTGGACGTACGGCGGTTCGTATGGGACGTATTTTAGGTAGAAGTGACGATATGTTGATTATTCGTGGCGTAAATGTTTTCCCGTCTCAGGTAGAATCCGTAATTTTGGAGCTGCCGGAGTTCGAGGCGCATTACCTGATCGTGGTGGATCGTATGAACAATACCGATACTTTCCAGATACAGGTGGAGGTTCGCCAAGAATACTACTCGGACGAGATGAACAAGATGATCGCCTTGAAAAAGAAGATCGCCGCCCGCATGCAGAGCGTGATCGGTTTGCAACCGGACATCAAGATCGTGGAGCCGCGTAGTATCGAACGTAGTATGGGTAAGGCAAAACACGTGATCGATAAACGTAAGTTAGTATAACCTCTAAAAGATTAAGTACTATGTTAATAAAACAATTATCAATCTTTCTGGAAAACAAGAAAGGCCGTTTTACGGAAGTCGCCAAGATATTAGGGGAGGCAGGGGTCAATATGTCTGCTTTCACGGTAGCCGAGAATTCCGATTTCGGTATCCTTCGCCTAATCGTATCCGATACGGAGAAAGCGATATCCGTGCTTCGTGAAAAGTTATACGCTGTAAGCGTGGCCGACGTGGTATGCTTGCATTGTCCCAACCAGCCGGGAGCCTTGGCAAAGGCGATGGATATCATTACCTCGGCCGGGATCTTCATTGAATATATGTACGCTTTTTCTCAAGGCGACGCTGCTAACGTGATCATCCGTCCGGACGATGTCAATAAGTGCGCAGAGGTTTTGAAAGCGAATAAATTGGAATTGATCGCTGCTAGCGATTTATATAAGTTGTAAATATTAACGTTTTGGGTTTCATTTATTCGCCTAAAAGCACTAATTTTGCACGCTAAAAGTATGTGAATGAAAAAGGTTGTATTTTTACTGATGATGATGACAGTACTATTATCCTCTTGTGGAGAGTATAATAAGATACTGAAGAGCACGGATTACGAATTGAAATATTCGTACGCGAAGAAATACTTCAACGCGAAGCAATACTCGAAATCCGCTACTCTGCTGGATGAACTGGTTACAATCTTTAAAGGAACAGCTTATGCCGAGGAGTCCTTGTACTTGTTGGCGCAAAGCTATTACGGTCAGAAAGATTATCAGACGGCTTCGCAATACTTCGAGACCTATTATACGACCTATCCGAAAGGGGAGTTTACGGAATTATCCCGTTTCTATTCCGGTTATGGTTTGTATCTGGACTCTCCGGATCCCCGGTTAGACCAGTCGCAGACGTATAAGGCGATCGAGCAGTTGCAACTTTATTTGGAGTATTATCCGCAAAGTGAACGGGCCGAGGAAGCGCAGAACATCATGTTCGAGCTTCAGGAGAAGTTGGCTTACAAGGAATTGATGGCCACTCGCTTGTATTTCAATCTAGGTACCTATATGGGGAATAACTTCCAGTCTTGCGTGATCACGGCGCAGAACGCCTTGAAGAATTACCCGTATTCCAAGTATCGTGAGGAATTCATGTTCCTTATCATCCGTGCGAAGTACGAGTTGGCGCTAGTATCCGTAGAGGAGAAGTTGCAGGGCCGTTACCGGGATGTGGTTGACGAATATTACAACTACATGAACGAGTATCCGGAAGGTAACTACGTAAAGCAGGTAACGAAGTTCTACGACTATGCCAGCAAGCGAATTACAGATGCATATTAAGCGAATTTAATCAATAAAACGAAAATGGATTACAGAAAATCAAACGCTCCTACCAATACGGTAACCCGTGACATGATGAAGTTAAGTGAAGAAACGGGTAACGTATATGAGACAGTCGCTATCATTTCAAAACGGGCGAATCAGATTAGTGTTGAGATGAAACAAGATCTGGAAAAGAAACTTCAAGAGTTCGCTTCTTACAATGACAACTTGGAGGAAGTCTTTGAAAACCGTGAGCAGATCGAGATTTCACGCTACTATGAGAAACTTCCGAAATCAACGTTGATCGCCGCTCAAGAGTACGAGGATGGCAAGGTTTATTACAAGAATCCTGCTAAAGAGAAGAATAACTTCTAAGAAGAAATATTTTTGAACATCGGAAAGGCTGACCCTCAAATGAGTCGGCCTTTCCATTTAAAACGAACTAATTACCATGTTACAAAGAATACAAACTGTTTACCTGCTAATTATCGTGGCGCTTACGGTCGCTACCTTATTCTTGCCGTTGGCCGTGTTGCAACAAGGAGACGCTCTCTTTTCGTTCGATGCTAGCGGGTTGAGCACGATGATCGGTGAGCCGGAATTACTATACCCGGCATGGGGCTTATTTGCCTTGACTGCTATCATCGCTATCATTGCCTTAGTGACGATCTTCTTATATAAGAAAAGAATCCTGCAAATCCGTCTTTGCGTGTTCAACGCATTGCTGATATTGGGCTTTTATGGTTTCTTTGCCTTCTTGATCTATTCCTTGAAGGGGGATATGGAAGGTGCCAGCGTAAGTGTTAAGATCGCTCTTTCCTTCCCGTTGGTCAATCTGATCTTGGATTATCTGGCGATCCGTAATATCGGGGCCGATGAGGCGCTGGTACGTTCCTTGGATCGTTTGCGTTAAGGCTTTCCGGATAAATCATTGGGTATAAGATATTAGGTAAGGGACTCTTTTTGTCAAGGGCCCCTTATTTTATGTCCGGAAAAGTATAATACATAAGACAATATTATTTTGTATATGAAACAATATTGTTTTTCGGTGAAATATATCTACTTTCGTAGAATACAAATATCCGTTGCCTATCATGAAGAAGACTCAGTTTATTCCCATCGCTTTATTGTCGGTATCGGCGGTAGCGAACGCCCAGAGTGCCAGTCGTCCCCCGAATATCATCCTGTTCTTGGTGGATGATATGGGATGGGAGGATACGTCCTTACCTTTTTGGATCCAAAAGACGCATTATAATGAGGTATATGAGACCCCGAACATGGAGCGATTGGCGAAAGGGGGCATGATGTTTACCCAAGCCTACGCTAGCAGTATCAGCTCGCCTACCCGTTGCAGCTTGATCACGGGGACGAACGCCGCCCGTCACCGGGTTACGAACTGGACGCTTTTTAAGGATAAGACGACCGATCGGGAGAGCGATGTGCTTACCTTGCCGGATTGGAATTATAACGGCGTGGCCCAAGTGGGCGGGACGAATAATACGTTTGTGGGTACTTCATTCGTGCAGATATTGAAGAATAACGGATATCACACGATCCATTGCGGTAAGGCGCATTTCGGGGCGATCGATACCCCGGGGGAGGACCCGCATCATTGGGGATTCGAGGTCAATATAGCCGGGCATGCCGCCGGAGGTCTCGCCAGTTACCTCGGCGAGAATAATTACGGGCATACCAAGGATGGTAAACCTTACGCTCCGAACGCTATCCCCGGATTGGAAAAGTATTGGGGAAGCGACACCTTCGCTACGGAGGCCTTGACGCAGGAGGCGATCAAGGCGTTGGACAAGGCTAAGAAATATAACCAGCCGTTTTACCTATATATGTCACATTATGCGATCCATATCCCGATTGATAAGGACAAGCGTTTCTACCAGAAATATATCGATAAGGGGTTAACGGCTAAAGAGGCGGCTTACGCTGCCTTGATAGAGGGTATGGATAAGAGTCTGGGCGATTTGATGGACTGGTTGGAGAAGAATGGCGAGGTGGATAACACGATCGTGATCTTCATGAGCGATAACGGCGGTCTTTCCAGCGAGCCCGGATGGCGTGACGGCGAGATCCATACACAAAACTATCCCTTGAACAGTGGTAAAGGCTCCGCCTATGAGGGAGGAGTCCGTGAGCCTATGATCGTGCGTTGGCCGGGGGTGGTGAAGCCGGGAAGCAAATGTGATAAATACTTGATTATCGAGGATTTCTATCCAACTATCTTGGAGATGGCAGGCATAAAGGGGTATAAGACCGTACAGCCGATAGATGGCGTCAGTTTCATGCCTTTATTAAAAGGTACGGGAGATCCTTCCGTGGGACGTAGCTTATTCTGGAACTGCCCGAATATATGGGGTAATGACGGGCCGGGAATCGGTCCGACTTGCTCGGTCCGTAATGGAGACTGGAAACTGATCTATTATTACGAGACGGGGAAGAAGGAATTGTTTAATATCACGGAGGATATAGGGGAACATAATGACGTGGCAAGGCAGCATCCCGATATCGTAAAGCGTCTGTCCGGGGAATTGGGTACGTATTTACGGAAAGTGGACGGGCAACGTCCGTCGTTTAAGGCGACAGGCAAACCGGTTCCTTGGCCGGATGAGATATATTAATTAAAAAAAGAAAGAGCATATGGAGTTTTACAAAGCGGAAGAGAATCGCTATGCGGATATGATATATCGGCGGTGCGGACGGAGCGGTATCTTATTGCCGGCCGTTTCCTTGGGATTGTGGCACAACTTTGGTAGTGTGGATGTGTTCAGTAATTTTATCCAGATCGCTCACGCCGCATTCGATCATGGCGTGACTCATTTCGACTTGGCGAATAACTATGGTCCGGCCTACGGATCGGCGGAGGAGAATTTCGGCCGGATATTGAAGAAGGGCTTGGGCGCTTATCGGGATGAGATGATTATCTCTACGAAGGCGGGCTACGATATGTGGCCGGGACCGTATGGGAACTGGGGAAGCCGTAAATATTTAATGGCTAGCTTGGATCAGAGCTTGAAACGGATGGGACTGGAATACGTGGATATCTTTTACTCCCATCGTCCGGACCCGGAGACTCCGATCGAGGAGACGATGGGGGCCTTGGCTGATATCGTCCGGCAAGGAAAGGCTTTGTATGTAGGTATCTCCAACTATGACGCAGACCAGACCCGTAAGGCCTTGGCCGTACTGAAAGAACATAAGGTGCCTTGCTTGATTCACCAAGCCCGCTATTCGATGTTCGATCGTTGGACGGAACCGGATTTATTGCCTGTATTGAAGGAAGAGGGTGTGGGTATGATAGCGTTCTCGCCGTTGGCGCAAGGCTTGCTTACGGATAAGTATTTGCGTGGAATTCCGGAGAATTCCCGTGCGGCGAAATCGACCGGTCATTTGCAGACCTCTCAAGTTACCCCGGAGGCCGTGGAAAAGGCCCGTAAGCTAAACGAGGTAGCCGCCCGCCGTGGACAGACCTTGGCGGAGATGGCGCTCGCTTGGTTATTAAAGGACGAACGGGTAACTAGCGTATTAATTGGCGCCAGCTCTGTCGCCCAATTAATAGATAACCTGAAGGCGTTAGATAATATCTCTTTCTCCGGGGAAGAATTGCAGGAGATAGAAAACATCTTAATATAACGTGAATCGTATCCGGTTGTAGAGACGGGGCACGCCCCGTCTCTACAGCCTGTATAAATTTTAGAATAAATGAAACCGTTCTTATATCAAGTAGCGTCTCTTTTTTACGAGAAATGGGAGGCGGAGGTCAGTCGTCTGGCCTTTGTTTTCCCAAACCGGCGTACGGGACTTTTCTTCCAGAAATATCTCTCGGAGGTAGCCGATACCCCCCTTTTCTCTCCGACAATCCTTACGATCAACGATCTCTTTATCCAGTTGAGCGGAAAACAATCCGCCGACCGGATCAGTATGCTTTTTACCCTGTACGACATCTACATCCGCCAAAGCGGTTCCACCGAGACTTTCGATGAATTCCTGTATTGGGGCGAGATGTTGCTCAACGACTTCGACGATATCGATAAGTACATGGCAAATGCCCGCATGCTATTCAGTAACGTGACGGACCTACGGGAGATAGAGAATGATTTCGATTTCTTAAGTGATGAGCAGATCGCCGCTATCCGTAGTTTCTGGTCCAGTTTTTATCCCCGGGGCGATACGCCGAACCAGCAACAGTTCTTGGCGGTCTGGCAAGTGCTATACGATCTCTATGAGGAATTCCGTGCGACCTTGGCCGCCGAGGGAAAAGGCTACGAGGGCATGATCTTCCGGGAGGTCGTGGAAAGCATGGAACGGGGTGAGTCTCCGGATTTACCTTACGAGCAAATTGTCTTCGTCGGTTTGAACGCCTTGTCCGTATCGGAAGAACGTTTCTTAGCCCAGTTGCAGAAGCGGAAGATAGCGGATTTCTATTGGGATTATGTATCCGATAAGGTAACCGATCCGGATAATAAGGCCTCTTATTTCGTCTCCCGTAACCGGAAGAGCTTCCCTTCCTCGATGAAATTACCCCCCGAGGAGAAGGTAAAGACCGAGATCGAGGTGATCGGCATCCCTTCCGGTATCGGGCAGGCCAAGCACGTCTACACCCTGTTGAGCGATTGGTGCAAGGAAGCGGAGATGAGTTCGGAAGAAGCCCTGCGTACGGCGGTGATCTTGCCCGATGAACATCTGCTGATCCCGGTGCTGAACGCCATACCGGAGCAAATCCGGCGTATCAACGTCACGATGGGTTATCCCTTGGCGGGAACCCCGGTCGCCTCGTTGATCGAGTATATCTTGGCGTTGCAGAAGAACGTACGCTACATAGACCGGAATCCGTTGTTCTATTTCCGCGACGTGCTGCCGGTATTGAACCATCGCTACATCCTCTCCACCTCACCGGAGATTATTTCCTCCTTGGTGAAAGAGATCACGGAGAACAACAAGATCTATATCTCGCATACGGAGTTAGGGAAAACGCCTTTGCTAGAAATCCTGTTCACGCCGGTGACCGGGGTGGAGGCCTTCTCGGACTATCTGATCAAGGTGTTGGAAGAGCTGAACAAGGTTATGTCCGCCCTTTCCGATGAGGAAGAGGAGGACGCACCCCAGCGGACGAACGATTTGGAGCAAGAGTTCATCTTCCATTATTTCACCACGGTAAACCGCATGAAAGAGGTAATGAAAGACGCTCGTATAGAGATGAAAATAGATACCTTCTTCCGCCTATTGAAGCGGGTGACTGATACGATCACGATCCCCTTCCACGGCGAGCCGCTTTCCGGCCTCCAGATTATGGGTGTGCTCGAGACCCGTGCCTTGGATTTCGACCGTCTGATTATCTTATCCATGAACGAGGGTATTTTCCCGCAGCGGAAAGCGGCGAACTCCTTTATCCCTTATAACCTACGCAGGGGTTTCGGGTTGCCTACCTACGAGCATCAAGATAGCGTATGGGCCTACCATTTCTATCGTTTGATAGAGCGTGCCAGCCACGTGAGCCTTTTATACGATACCCGCAGCAACGGATTGCAGACGGGAGAGGTAAGTCGCTTTGTTCACCAGCTGCATTATCATTACGAGGTGCCGATGCGAGATAAATTGGTGGTCTATAACGTATCTTCCTCCAAGACCCCGCCATTGGCCGTGCCGAAAAGGGAGGATATCATGCGCCGTTTAGACGCTTACCGGAAAGGGGGGAGCAAGGCGATCTCGGCGAGCGCTATCAATACGTATCTGGATTGCCCGTTGAAATTCTATTTTTCCGTCGTGGAAGGCATTCGAGAGGAAGAGGAGGTGAGCGAGACGATCGAGAGCGATGTATTCGGAAGTATCTTACATAAAGTGATGGAGGAGCTTTACAAGCCGTTCCAAGGGAAGATGGTTACCGTGGATTTGCTGAAAGCGATCCGTAAGGATACGGCCTTGCTTACCGGAGCTATCGCCCGGGCTTTCGCCAGCGAGTTTTTCAAGACAGAGGTGGTTCGCTCCCTTACCGGACAAAACTACCTGATCGGCGAGATGATCCGCAAATACGTGGAGAAAATCTTGGAGCGTGACGGCAAGCTGACCCCTTTCGTTTACATCGAGTCCGAGCGTAAGATAAACGGTCTGATCAGCCTTTCCGACCATTCCGAGATCCGGTTGAAAGGCTTTATCGACCGTGTGGACGAGGTTCGCGACGCTATCCGTATCATCGATTACAAGAGCGGTAGCGGAACTACGACTTTCAGTAGTATCGAGAGCCTATTCAACAAGGAGGAGAAAGATCGTGCGAAAGCCGTGATGCAGGTATTCATGTATTGCTGGATGTACGCCCATCTCACCGAGAACAAAGGAAAGACGATACAACCGGGCATTTATTACGTCCGTTCCCTTTTCGCCGATCCGTTCGACCCATCTGTCTACCACCGTATCGAACGGGGGAAGTCGGAGAAGGTAGAGGATTTCTCCGGTTATGCCCAAGCGTTCGAGGAGGGGCTGCGGGGCTGCTTGGACGAGATCTTCAATCCGGAAATTCCCTTTACGCAAACCCCTACGGGGAAGGCTTGTTCTTATTGTCCATTTAAGGGTATTTGCGGTAAGTAGCATTTGTCCCGGTACTTCAGGGAGAGTACTGGAGTACTCCTTACAAAGTACTGCAGTACCTCTTAGGCAGTACTACAGTACTTCTTGGGAAGTACTGAGGCGAGGCTTACTGATGAGGAAGCAATTCCACTATCTTTTCCAAAAAGATCTGATCAGTCTCATCGAAACTATCCGGTTGATCACTGTCTATATCAAGGACAGCGATTACCTTATCCTCCCATATCACGGGAACTACGATCTCAGAGCGTGACGCCGAGCTACAAGCGATATGTCCCGGGAAAGCGTCTACATCCGGTACGATGATCGTACGGGTCTCCTTCCAAGCCGTGCCGCATACCCCTTTTCCGTATTTGATTCGTGTACAGGCGATAGGGCCTTGAAAAGGCGCTAATACCAACTGATTGTCTATGACCCGGTAGAAACCCACCCAAAAGAAACCGAAAGTTTGCTTGAGTGCTGCGGCGACGTTCGCCATGTTAGCGATTAGGTCGGTCTCGTTACCTACCAATGAGGCGATTTGCGGGAGCAATGTCTCATACATCTCCTGTTTATCACCGTTTTTAATCCGTAGTTCCTCTGCCATATTTAAACTATTATAAGGTCGCGAATATAAAGAATAAATCGAAATATCCGTATCTTTGCGGCATGACAAAACAAAATTCTCCATTGGTATTAGGGACCGAGCCTATCGGTAAATTACTTACGCAATATGCGATTCCTGCGATTATCGCAATGACAGCTTCTTCTTTATATAATATGGCCGATAGCATTTTTATTGGCCATGGAGTGGGGGCGTTAGCGATTTCCGGCCTAGCCTTGACCTTTCCGTTGATGAACTTGGCGGCCGCCTTCGGTTCGTTGGTGGGAGTCGGCGCCTCTACGTTGGTTGCCGTGAAGCTGGGGCAGAAAGATTATGAGGGGGCGAATAAGGTGTTGGGGAATGTGTTGATCTTAAATGTGGTTCTGGGTGTCGCTTTCACGATCGCTTTCCTGTTCTTGCTTGATCCCGTGCTGTACTTTTTCGGCGCTAGTGAGAACACGATCTCATATGCCCGTGATTATATGCGGATTATTCTGTATGGCAATGTGGTTACGCATATGTATCTGGGATTAAATGCGGTCTTGCGCTCCTCGGGTTTTCCGAGGATGGCGATGTATGCTACGTTGGCGTCGGTTGTTATAAATTGCGCCTTGAATCCGTTGTTTATCTTTGGGTTTGGATGGGGTATAAAAGGGTCGGCTTGGGCGACGGTGATCTCGCAGGTGATCTCGCTTACCGGGCAGTTGATTCATTTCTCGGGACCGAAACAACTCCTTCATTTCAAGAGAGGTATTTATAGGCTGCGCTCGGAGATCGTGAAAGGTATCTTGTCGATCGGTTTATCTCCGTTCTTGATGAACCTTTGTTCCTGCTTGATCGTGATCCTTATCAACCGGGGATTGAAAGAGCATGGGGGAGATATGGCGATTGGCGCTTATGGTATCGTGAACCGTATCGCTTTTCTTTTCGTGATGATTATCATGGGATTTAATCAGGGTATGCAACCGATAGCCGGTTATAATTATGGTGCCCGGCTCTATTCCCGGGTGACGGACGTGACCCGGCTGACGATGCGCTGGGCGGTAGGAGTGGCTACGCTGGGGTTCTTGCTTTGCCAGTTGGTGCCGTCGTGGATCGTCCGTATGTTTACGAGTGACGGGGAGTTGATCAGTGCCGCCTCTTATGGCCTGCATATCGTCTTCGCCGTATTCCCGATCGTGGGCTTCCAGATGGTGGCGACTAACTTCTTCCTTTCCATCGGCATGTCTAAGAAAGCGATCTTTCTCTCCTTGACCCGGCAGATGCTCTTCTTGATACCCTGTTTAATCCTCCTCCCCCCGTTATTCGGAACTCTCGGTGTCTGGATCAGTATGCCTATCGCCGATACGGTGGCGGCGATCGTGACAGCGATCGTGCTTGTGAAACAATTTAAACAATTCAAATATGGAACATAACGTGATATTACCTGCGGAATGGTATCCGCAAAGTGCCGTGCAGCTTACGTGGCCGCATGAGAATACGGATTGGGCCCCGATATTGGACGAGGTGATTCCTTGCTTCGTGGCTATCGCCAAGGAAGTGATCAAGCGAGAGAAGTTATTGATTGTTTGTCCGGACGAGACCGCCGTACGTGAACAATTGGGTGAGGTTGATTACGACCGTGTCATTTTCCGTGAGATGGATACGAACGATACGTGGGCACGGGATCACGGGGGAATTTCCGTCTTCGATGAGGGAACGCCCATGCTTTATGATTTCGTGTTCAATGGCTGGGGAATGAAGTTCGTCGCCAATCATGATAATTTGATTACCCGTAATCTTTGTCATATGAAGACCTTCTCCGACGAGGTGGTGCCCGCTAATATGCAACCTTTCGTGCTGGAAGGCGGTAGTATCGAATCGGATGGGAAAGGTACGTTGATGACTACCGTTGAGTGTCTGGCATCCGTAAACCGTAATGAGTATTTGCAACAAGAGGAATTGGAACGTTATTTGAAAGACATATTTGGCTTGGATCGTATCCTTTGGATTACCAGCGGTTATTTAGCCGGGGACGATACGGATAGCCACGTGGATACGCTCGCCCGTTTTTGTAGCGAGGATACGATCGCTTATGTCCGCTGCGAGGATGAGGAAGACGAGCATTATGAGGAACTGAAGGCGATGGAGGAGGAGATCAAGGAGTTTACTAGGGCGAATGGTGAGCCTTATCGTCTGATTCCACTTCCGATGGCCGATAAGGTGGAATGGGAAGGGGAGCGCTTGCCCGCTACCTACGCTAATTTCTTGATCATGAATGGGGCCGTATTGGTTCCGTTCTATGACTCACCGAAGGATGAGATCGCTAAAGCGGCTTTGCGGGAGGCGTTCCCGGACCGTGAGATCATAGGCATCAACTGCCTTCCGCTTATCAAACAACACGGTTCCCTGCATTGCGTGACGATGCAATATCCGGAAGGCTTTATCGAATAACAACTACAACCAATTAAATATGAAAGTAGGATTAATACAACAAAAGAATACCGCTGATAGAGCGGCGAATATAGAGAAGCTAAAGGTAAATATCCGTAAAGCTGCCCGGGAGGGAGCGGAATTGGTCGTCTTGCAAGAACTGCATAACGGCCTGTATTTCTGCCAGACGGAAGATACGAGCATGTTTGACTTGGCGGAGACGATCCCCGGCCCATCGACGGAAACCTTCGGTGCCTTGGCGAAAGAATTGGGTATCGTCTTGGTGCTTTCCCTTTTCGAGAAGCGTGCCCCGGGCCTGTACCATAACACGGCCGTCGTCTTGGAGAAAGACGGTACGATCGCCGGAAAATACCGCAAGATGCATATCCCGGATGACCCCGCTTATTACGAGAAGTTCTATTTTACCCCCGGTGATTTAGGCTTTGAGCCTATCGATACCTCTGTGGGGCGTCTTGGTGTGTTGGTTTGCTGGGATCAATGGTATCCGGAAGCAGCCCGTTTGATGGCTATGCGTGGCGCCGAGATGTTGATCTATCCGACCGCTATCGGCTGGGAAAGTAGCGATACGCAGGAAGAGAAGGACCGTCAGCTGGGTGCGTGGGTGACCATACAGCGGGGACATGCCGTGGCGAACGGACTCCCGGTCATTTCCGTAAATCGTACCGGGCATGAGCCGGACCCTTCGGGACAAACGGGCGGTATCCGGTTTTGGGGAAACAGTTTCGTGGCCGGTCCCCAAGGTGAGCTATTAACCGTATTCCCGAATGACGAGGAGGAGGTACGTGTGATAGAGATCGACAAGACTCGCGGTGAGAACGTGCGTCGTTGGTGGCCTTTCTTCCGGGATCGCCGTATCGATGCGTTTGGTGGTTTGACAGAACGATTTTTAGTATAATGACCGAATACACGCAAGAAGAGGCCGTCTTCCGCATGAACGAAATGGGGAAAGCGGGACGGCCTTTCCTTTTTATCATTGATTATAAACGAGAGCGGATCTACGTGGAGAGTCCGGAAGAGATCGCTCCCTCCGAGTTATTGTACGATTTGAACGGCTTTACGAATACAAATCACGAATGTAACTTGCGGGATTCCTCTCATCTTATATCCGGAGAACCTGTTGAATGGCAACCCTCGTATGTTTCTTTCGAGGAGTATGCCCATTCATTCGAGACCGTTTCCCGGCATATCCATGCGGGTAATTCTTATTTGGTAAACTTGACATGCGCTACTCCGGTATATACGAACCTCTCCTTGAAAGATATCTTTTACCATTCCAAGGCGATGTATAAGCTTTGGATGCGGGATCGTTTCGTGGTATTCTCGCCCGAGATATTCGTGCGGATGCGGGATGGTCTCATCTATTCGTATCCCATGAAAGGTACGATCGACGCTACGCTGCCCGATGCCCGGAGACGTATCCTCGATGATCCCAAGGAAGCGGCGGAGCATGCCACGATCGTGGATTTGATCCGGAATGACTTGAGTATCGTAGCCTCCGAGGTTTGTGTTCCCCGGTATCGTTATATCGATGAATTGCGTACGCATAACGGAAGTTTGTTGCAGGTCAGTTCTGAGATAAGAGGCCGGTTGCCGGAGGGATGGAACGGCCATGTCGGGGAGATTTTGTTCAGCCTCTTGCCTGCCGGCTCCATCACGGGCGCTCCCAAGAAAAAGACCTTGGAGATCATCGCCGAGGCGGAAACCTATGAGCGGGGCTTCTATACGGGGGTGATGGGGTATTTTGACGGCCAAGATTTAGACAGCGCCGTGATGATCCGTTTTATGGAACAAGTCTCTCCCCGTTCGTTTATTTTCAAGAGCGGTGGGGGAATCACCTCTAAAAGTGAGGTGAGATCGGAGTATAACGAGATGAAACAAAAAGTATATGTGCCCATCTATTGAGACCTTATCTGGGAGTCCGTTTGTGGAGACGATCCGTATCGAGAAGGGACGGATACATAACCTTCCGTACCATAATGCCCGGATGAACCGTACCCGCAGGGAGCTATTCGGAGCGAGAGAAGAAATTGATCTCGCGGGTTATATTCATCCGGGGCCTCATCAAGAACGTACCAAATGCCGGGTGGAATATACCCGCGAGGTCTTAAAGGTAGAATACGTTCCTTACCGTATGCGTCCGGTTCATTCCTTGCGATTGGTTACATGCGATGAGATCGATTATTCCTATAAGAGTACGGATCGTCAATGCCTAAATGATTTATTCGCCCAACGAGCGGGACATGACGATATCTTGATAATCCGTGACGGTTTGCTGACCGATACTTCCATTTGTAATGTCGCCCTTTGGAATGGCACCTCTTGGATCACTCCCGCACGCCCTTTGTTATGTGGTACGATGCGTGCTTACTTATTGGATAAAGGCTTGGTACAGGCCGAGGATATCCCGGTAGAGGATCTGCCTAAGTATACCCGGATCCGTCTGTTTAACGCCTTGATCGAGTTCGGTGAAATCGATGAGATCACACGAATATACGTATGACCCTACGCGAGTATCGGCGTGGCCCTGTGCCTATATAGGTAAGGGGTTACACCGATATCCGTGTGGCCTCTTACCTATATAGGCATGAATCAAGGTGTTTCCTAGAACAATATATCCACCTCCATATTGCTGATCCATTCTACGGGACGGCCGGCCACCTTATTGCAAGTGACGGCGAATTTCAAGGGGAGGATAATTCCCAACGGGATGCGTAACCATCCCGGCATATTGAAATTATGGACACCGATCAGAGAACCTAGCTGGATACCGACCGAGGGAGCTACCAAGAAACGGGTCTCGTCATTACGGCGGTCTATACCCATCTCGAAATAACTATACAAGCCGAGGAAACGTTTCGGGGAAACGAATATATCCATGTTATAATTGGCGCCCGCCTTCACGTTCCAGTTCTTGATCGTGTAGGAGGAGGAAGGGGCGTGCATATAATAACCGGAGATCGTAGGGGATACCCAATGAGCGATGTCACCCGGCTCCATGATCATGCCTTTCCCTTTCCCGAACTTATGCCAATTGATCATGCTGACGTTCAAGCGACCGCCATACGTCATGACACCGTCCCGGTTGCTATGGATCGGCGTACCGATCAGGAACATGAAGGAGTTGGCTACCCTCGACCGGATAAAGTTGCGGGTAAAAGGCTCTTGTACGATCAGCTGTAGCTCATCCTTGCGGTCGGCGACGGAAGCTTCCAAGGGGACGTCATCCAGATCCGTCCCGAAGGGGATCGGGAAATCCTTGATTACCGGGAAACGATCGTAGACGAACTGGGGCAGGTCGTCTCGTTCGGAAGGGATCTCGTTCAAGATATTCTCGCCTGATCCTTCCAAAGCATTCTGGTAAGCTTTCCAGACTTCTACGATAGACTCGCAGGTGGCGGTCACGACTTGGTAGAATACTTTCGTCTCCCGCTCGTAGCTATCGCCTTTCTCCAAGGAATAAGGGTGCTTCTCCGTGACCCGGATATGCCGGTAATCATCGGCCTCGTTGTACTCCATCATGTTTTGGTTCAAACGTTTATCGCCGTAAGCGCTCCAAGTCTCACCCTTTAGGTTGGCAGTCTGTACGGGGATGGTATTGTAGAAATCGTGCAGGCTCTTATTGTTGGATACGGCGGAGGCGGAGAAGCCCCTACGTACCATTTGGTGTCCGGAGGCGAAGGAGTCTTGTAGGAAATGCTCGGCGAAAGCCTCGTACATCGTGGCGTAGAACATAAGGTTGCTCGCCATTTGCGTATCTCCTTTACGCATCTCCTTGCCTGCCTCTTGCGCTAGGTAGATAGCGAAGATGTGGATGCAGAAATACTTGCTCATGGAGGGCAACTGATTTAATTTATCGAAGACCTTGTTTACTTCCGAGGGGCGTTGAAGGCGGCGGATCAGCTCGGGGTCGATCATCTTCAGATGCTCGTTCAATCCCTTGCCATAGGCGTAGAAGTGGGAGAGATCCTTGATCGCTAGGATACCGTAAGCCAGATTGATGTCGAGCAGCTCCTTGCTGTTGGCTCCGGTGAGGAACTCGTTCATGGCTTGTGTCTCCAAAGCCAGCGTACGGTTCGTCTTGGAGAAATGGGTCTGCAGGCCTGTCTCCAAGAGCATGGGATTTTCCACATGGTCGCCGGCCAATCCGCAAAGCGTACCGTAGGTCACGATATTCGGCAACTGCGTCAGCTCATTCATGGCGTAGGCGTTCGAGCCGGGCATATGCGACATGTTGAGGATTTGCAGCAAGGCGCTATCGGCGACGGCCTCGTTGGGGAAGATCCCGTTTTCCACCAGATAACGCGGGAGAAGGCTCATGGCACGGTCGCCGATCTTACGATGCTCGGCGAAATCCCATGCGAAGGCCGAACTTGTTATTGCGCTGATACCCATAAGTAGGCATCCGCGGTGAAGAAGTTGTTTAATAGTGTTTCTCTTGTTCATATCTATACTTGTTTATAATTATCTGAATAACTCAAGCGCGAACTTCAACCCGACGCTTTGATACTTGAACTCCTCGAAGCCTAGGAAAAGCGCTATATGAAAAAGGTCGCTACCGATACCATACCCGAGCTCGCTGTAATTCGGCAATACGGGAGTCCATAGCTGGCTGAGGTAGAAACGTTCGGACACGAGGTATTTATGCGCCTTGGGATTGGGCTTGAGGAATCGCAATAGAATGAATGGGCTCTCGTACATGAGGTGCCCTTGAATATATTTGTCGGAGGCATTGCACCAATCCCCACCCAGATTATGAAAGATCCCGCCAAACCGATCGCCCCAAGGCTCGGGGAAATAACGTTTGGCGAAATAGCTGAAATCGGCGAAGTACATGTTATGCTGGTTAAAAAAGAGTCCACCGCTTAGATTGTAACTCAGTCGTTCGGATAAGCCCAGCCGTACGGTCTGGTTCATGCCGGCCTCCATCCGCCAATAATTTCCCGTACAGCCGAGCAGGTCCGGTATACTTCGTGCCAGCTCGATCCGGAAGGTCGGGTAATGGGAATGTAGGTACTCTTTCCGGTAACCGTCCATCCAGTAATATTGCCGGGGCGTGTAGGTAAGGCCGATAACCGGGGTGAACTCATTATGATCCTTTAGATCCAATCCGGTATCCTTATTCTTTTTCACGGGCGTACGATAGTGGTATGCGAGTCCGGCCGAGAGCCGGAAGCCGTTCATCAGTTCTATCTGGTTCATCAGCTTGGCATAGTAGTGCTGGAAATACTTCAAGTTGAGATCTTCGAAACAGATTGGGGTATCTTTTAGGATCTCGTTGATCTGGTGGATCACTTCGGAGGAATAGCTTTGGTTGTCATTGGCTATCGTGAGGTTGAGGATGCCTTGACGCTCGGGGTGATACTCCCAGTCGGTTGTTAGCCGTAGGCGTAGCTCTTTCTCCTTGAATAGGAAACCGATCTCGGGGTGGAAGCGTAGCTGACGGTCATGCTCGAATGTCTTACTGATACGTGCTTCTTGCTTATAGGTGATCCCGTTGCTTCCGAAAGATAGCTGGAACGGGTTGAGAAGGCCGGAATACTTCACACGAGTACTCTTGTAATCCCTGTTGACCGTGCTGGTGAGCCGCTCGCCGAGTTGGAGGTAGCGGGTGAGAACGCTGCTGTCCGCTTCCGTCCTCACCACGTTCGTTCCGGTGATGTACAAGGCTTTCTCGTCGGTAGTGAGCGGCTTGTCCCTCCGGCTGTTCCAATAAGTGCTGTCTTGGGTAAAGGAGAGTGTGTCGGAGGTGATCGTATAGTATTGGGTTTGATCGAGCGAGTATAATTTCCTGCTCTCATGGTCTTCCTCTACCCAAGAGATCGATTTATAGCGGAAAGCGGCGTGGATGTCGCTCTCTATCCGGTTGCCTAGGGCATGGTAGCAGACTTGCAGGTCAGCCTCTTCCGGGAGGATGAAATGCTTCTCGTCACGGTTGAAACGTATGCTTAGGTTGAACTCGGAGAAAGAGGAGTGCCCTTGTATCTCGATACGGTCGATGGTCCAGAGTTCGTCGGTTACGTACAGGTTTCCGGATAGTAGTTTCTGGCTCCATTGGCGAGGGGTGAAACGGATGTTATACACAGGGATGCCGGAGATCGTGTCCGTGCCTTCCTGCCGAAACGTGTAATATTTGAAAGCATCGGGCGAGAGTGGCATGATCATTCCCTTATTGTAGATCGTGGGGGAGTAGACGTTCAAGTTGACGAACGAGGCTATCTCCTTGTAATGCCTTCCGGCGGCGAGATGGCTGCTGTTGATGGCTACAATCTCGTTGCGATAATGGTTGGGAGCGTCGTAGTGGGTGAGGCCACTCATCTCGAAGAAGGCATCGCGGGGATGACGCTCTATCGGGAAGACCAGATAGGCGTATCGTAGCAGCTGGTTCTTCCGGGGAACGTGCGTACGGCCTTTCACGTAGGTCTCCGCTTCATAGCTCTCGAGGACGTGCTCGTAGATGGGGGCTTGATGGATTACCTGCCGCATGATGGAGTCGGCTCGTGTGACGGGTGTCTTCTCTTGTGCCCGCAGGTCTGAATGGACTAGCGGGCACAGAAGAAGTATGGATAGTAGAATAAGGTGTCCCGTCTCGATCCTCATCCTGTCAATGTATGGCGAAGGTTGGGCATACTAATGCGCAAAGATGGCAGCCGACACATTTTTGCTCGTCTATCACCGGTTTGCGCATAGAGGTGAAACGGATAGCTTGATGTCCACCGTCGTTACAGGAAACGAAACAGCGTCCGCAGCCGAGGCATAGGCTGTTATCTACTGTCGGGCGGTGTATCTGCGTACGTTCCAGTTTCTCGGGGGGTACGATGTTCGGTAAAGCGATACCTATGAGGTCGGATAGGGTTTTATATCCGTTCTCTTGCATGAACAGTCGTAACCCTTCGCATAGATCGTCGATGATCCGGAAGCCGTATTGCATCACGGCGGTACATATCTGTAGGTTCGTGCAGCCTAGTAGCAGGAAATCGAGGGCATCCCGCCAAGTCTCTATACCGCCTATCCCGCTGATAGGCATCTTGCCGGCAGAAGGATCGCTCGCCAGCTCATGTATGAACCGGAGAGCGATAGGGCGCACGGCTTTCCCCGAATAGCCGGACACGCTGCTCAGTCCGCAGACAACGGGCCGGGCCGTAAGCGCTTTCTCATCGATACGGGTGATACATTTGATGGTGTTGATGGCGGCTATCCCGGTGGCTCCTCCTTCGTGGGCGGCGAGCGCCACGGGTGTCATCTGCCCGATATTCGGTGTCATCTTCGCTAGTATCGGCAGATGGGTACCCCGGCGTGTGGCGGCGGTGAACCGGCGTACCAGTTCCGGGCTTTGTCCTACGTCACTGCCCATCCCTTCTTGCGTCATTTGTGGGCAAGAGAAGTTGCACTCAATGATATCGGCCCCGGCCTGCGTGGAGTATTGGGCGAGCCGTGTCCACTCATCGTCTGTCCGTCCCATGATGGAGGAGATGATTAATTTGTCAGGATAGCGTTGCTTGAGGCGATAGAGAGTATCGAAATTCTCTTCGACAGAGGCTTCCGACAATTGTTCCATGTTCTTGAATCCGATGAAAGGCACGCCATCCACCTCCATTTGGTCGAAGCGGGGGGATACCTCATGGCTCGGATAGAATGATATCGTCTTGAAGCAGATACCGGCCCAACCGGCTTCGAGGGCCCGGACGCACATCTCGTAATTATGGGCTACGGGCGAGGAGGCCAGTATAAAGGGGTTGGCGCAGCGGACACCACAAAAGTCGATCGCCAAGTCCGGAGACGAAGTGAGGGGAGAACTATCCGTCGGGTTTGGCATATCTTGTAATTGCCGTACGATCTGGGTGATGGATATCGCCCGGTCGGTTCGTCCGCGGAGGCAGGCCTTCTCGCAAGGATGCCCGTCGCAATCCCTGCAGGCTTCCATCTGGTAGGCCCGGAGGATAGCTCCCGCTAGGTTGTCCATTTTACAGGCCCGCAGCAAGCGGCCCGGATCTAGTCCGGGCTTGCATGCCTTTGTGCAGACAGGGGCATCGCACAGATAACAGCGATTCGATTCTTCCGTTAGGAGGCGTTTTCTCTGGAGGAGGTTTGTCTTCATGGCTTCTAACTGTATTATCTTACTACTTTCTGTACTTTCCGGTAACGTTCGGTCACTACCTCCACGGTGTACAGGTGTCCGGGCAGGCTGAAGATTGCTTTTCCGGATACCGCTTGCTGGTGACCGGCCAACGTGCCGTTCATGCTGTAGACGTTGACGGTGGCTCCCGTCAGGCAGTCTACCGTAAGCATGCCGTCGAGGAAGCGGATAGATAGGGGCTCGTCGGTCGTTACCTCCTCATTGCCAGTGGCGCTCACGTCACCTCGTACATAGGTGATGTTGTTGATGTCCCACGCCAATACGAAGGGTTTGTCGCTGTTTACCATGAAGGGAAAGGTGTCGGTGCCGAAGCTGATCTTCCGTTCGAGTAGCTTGGGGTAGTACTGGTCACGGAGCGTGTTCGACTTCTCGGCAGTGAGCAGATAGAGGGTGGATGAGAAGGACTCGGCTGTCTCTTCCGGCCTGACGTGCTTGTCCGTGCGTCGTATCTTCGAATAGGATGCGCTGATACCCTGCGAGGTTGTCGCTGTGGTCTGGTCTGTCCATTCCCAAGAACTTTGGTTCTCCAGTTGGAAGAAGGGGAATTTCAAATCCATAAGGCTGATGGCACCTTTGGTCTGACTGTCGGAGATTGTGCCGCTGGTTTCCAGCGTCATGTCGATCCGTTCGGAGTTGAGGCTGAAGTTGACGGACTTGCTGACATTTGGCTCGCTGGCGGTCATGGTGAGGATCTCACGGGCCTCCCAGTCTCCAAGTTTGCTTGGATTGTCTATGCGGAAAGGCTCTAGGTCGAGAGGCACTTCTACTTGTTTGATACTCTGCCGTGTCATGTAAGTATAGCTGAATATGGGCATTCGTACACTCTGTCTCCGGGTGGGGGAGAGGTATTCTAGGTCGCAACGGGTCAGAATGGGTACAGAGTAGAGGGCGATGGCCCGGTAGTCTGCTGTGTCGTTTGCTTCGAAGGTAACGGTGATGGACTCGGACTGGCTTGTTACTTCTTCGTGTTGTTTCTGGAAGGAGTATCCGCCGCCGAATGCTGCCGTGAGTTTATCCGTATGCGGTCCGAAGGAGCATTTGAGGTCGCTTTTATAGAGTCGGCTCACGGTGTTGCTGGTGCCCGATCCCATGGTGAAGGCAAGGCTTGAGGCTACGCCGAGGTCGCCGAACCACTCGTTATTATCCACTACCGTTGGAGGTGGTCCTTCGATGATGCCGACGAGGCGCACGAGATTGCGTAGCTCGCTGTTGCCGAACAGGGCCTTCTCGTCGTTGAAGGAACTGCGTCTCTCTACGATCTCGTTGGAGCGGATGGAGGCGATGTAGGCGTGCTTGTACCAATGGTATGGAGTCTGGTTACCTCGCAGCAGGTAGATATATTGCTTGTAGTAGAGCCCTCCGCCGGGAGCTGTCTCGGTGGTAGGATCTGCCGCGGTGGCTACGACCGTGTAGCCGTAGGGCAGGTCGGTGTAGATGGGTGCGTCGGTGGCGAAGCTGTTGCTGCCGGGGTAGAATTTCTTTAGGAAGTGTTCGCCCGTTCCCTTGCCATCATAGGTACAGTAGCTGAAGATCAGGGGATTTGAGGAAGCTTTGTAGCCGCTGGTATTGTCGGCTGCGTAGCCTTCTATATCGGCTTGGATGAGCTTGAGCGAGAAGGTCTTCGAGCGTCCTATGTCGTGATGCGCGTATTCTTCCCAGTTGGAGGGCCATATGTTATCCTTGCCATACTCGCCGCTGTAGCTGAATGCCTCGAAGGTACCGCTCTTGAGTCGGCCTATGATGAGTTTCTCCACGTTCTTTTTCTCGGTGTCGTCGTAGCCGTACCACGAGGTGGCGTCCCAGTGGTCGTCGGGATCGTATTCCATTGATATGCCTGTTGAGCCTTTTAGCTCGATATTATCGTGTCCGGCGTTGCGCACGGTGCCGCACCAGTCCCAGCCGCTGTTCAGCTCGGGGTCGCCGTATTGGTAGACTTGCAGTTTCTTGTTGGTGCGGCGGTGTAGGATGACGCAGATCTTGTCACGGTAGATGGTGGCGGCGAAGTTGGCGTAAGTTTTCCCGTCATCGAGCATACGAGTTTTCTTGTATTCTCCCTTTTTCATATCCACCTCGCCGATCCATATCTGGCCATTGGTATTATTCTTCCAGAGCACGTAGAAGCGATTGCGGTATACGATGATCTCGGCATCTTGGTATACGCCGAAATCATTGAGAAAGATCATTTTCTTACCGGTGTCGCCAACGGTGGATTGTTCCATTGTCCGGGTCTCGCCGTTCACCTCGAAAGCGATGAGGCGTATGGATGAGGGGCCGTTATTATCTATGTAGACCCCGTAGAGCTTCCCTTGGTAGTATTGTGCGTCGGTGAAGCAGTAATAGGCACCTCCGTCTTTATCCATATTGTGGAATTCTTTCACCTTATACAGTTCGGGATGTTGGCTGATCTGTGCCTTGACGGTGGTGGTAGAGGCACAGATAAGCAAAAATATGGCGATCAGCCGTATCGCTTGTGCTTTGAGTGTCGTTCTCATGTATATATCTGTTTAAGAGGTTTAGAAACTGATATTGAATTGTAACTGTACGGACTGCCTCTTGCCGAAGCTTCCGTTTACTCCGAGCGAGATGTTGTCAGCGAGGAAATAGTTCACCCCGGCCAAAGCGTACAGCTTGTGACGGGCGTGGAAGGTCTCGTCGATACGAACGGTATAGTCCTCGCCGGCATATGTCTTGGTGAACTCGTACCGGTCTTTCATCGTGTAGTCCTTGTAGAGGATCCCGGCATAGGGCACGAAATTGCCCAGTGCGTATCCGGCCACCACGGGCACGGCCCACTCTAGGTAACGGCGGTTGAGGCTGAGGTCTCGCAAGGGGATGGTCTTGCCTTGGTAATACACCTCGGTGGTCATGTTATCGCTGTTGGCATAGCGCACGCCGGGTTGGGTAGACATGAAAAAGCGGTCGGTGAAGGCATGGCCGTAACCTAGCCCTCCGCTGTAGATGGGTACCATGTTCTTGCTGAAGATGGTACTGCTTAGGTCGTCATCATCTCGGAAAGTCTCCTCGTGGGTGAAGTTGGTGGTACCGATGCCTGCCCACAGGCTGAGATTGTCCCATACACGATAGGAGAGGCGCAGGGAAATACTGTTCATGATGAGTCGGTGACTTACCGAGTGATTGTCCTCGTCGATTTGTTCGGATGTCCAATTCTCCGGGTTTCCCATCTGCCCATCTTCATCCACGCCAAATGACGTGGTGGAGAGCCAAGGGGTACTGGTATCGTGACTTCCGTTGATCTGTAAGTTGAAACGTTTTTCCCCCGTAGGATATTTGTCTAAGGGGATCAATATATCCGCCTTGGCTTGATAGACAGTAAAAACGGATAAGAGTAGGAGTGTAAAATGTCTCATATCGCTATTTATTTAGTTGAATCATTTACGTTGTTATAATATAGGTTGGCGAAGTACTCGATGGGAGTGTTGCCCGTCACCTCTTTGAATTGGCGGTAGAAAGAGGTACGGGAGGTAAACCCTGCCGTCTTGTATAACTCCTGCGGCTCTTGTGTGAGGCACTTGGAAAATTCCCGTATGAGGTACTCTACCCGATAGATAGCCAGCCAGCGACTGAAGTTCATACCCGTCTGATTGTTCAAGGTAGAGGATAGCCGGGTACGGTTCGTGCAAGCGAGGTTGGCCAACTGGCACAAATTGAACTGTGGATCGAGATAAGGCTTCTTATCCTCCATGATTTGTAAGATGCGGGCATATAGCCTGCGTTCGATTAGGGATGGCTTTTGCTTTTCTTCCATATTGGTACTGTCTTAAGTAACCCGCATAAGAGGGACTTGCGAGGTCAAATATAGACAGTCCCATTTGGTAAATCAAGGGATGAGAAAAGATGCGAACGTATTGAAACTTGATCCGAACGATCTGGTACACCAAAGGCCGTAAAGCCCCTGCATCAAAGGCTAGACACGTACTTTAACAGATTATTTGCCGGTCTCTTTTCGTACGTTTCTGTATTGGTTGGGCGTAAGTCCGGTGACTTGCCGGAACTGCCGGAAGAAGGAGGTTCGGGAGGTGAAGCCTGATTCGGAGGCTAGTGCGGTGATGTCGCTGTCGGGACGTAGGGCGACGAGCGAAAGGAGGTGGTGTACCCTGTATTCAGCCAGCCAACGACTAAAGTTCATTCCCGTCTGCCTATTGAGGGTGGTGGATAGTTGTGTTCGGTTAGTACCCACTAGACGGGAGAGGGTCACAAGGTCGAGATTAGGATTTAAGAAAGGCTTTTGCTCTTTCATAACTGATAGGATTCGTTGATATAGGAGATTATCAGCTTTTGTTGTGACCTCGGTGTTTGCCTCTGAATGATCTGGTAACTTTATTTGTGGCCGGGAGATTAGCGGAAGCGGATCGTGTATTAGCAACCAAGCCGCATGATGGCTTATCAATAAATCGAATAACTGGCGTAGGCGACGGCGATGATTTCTCCACCAAAGGTATCCTCCGGTTAGGATAGCCATGAGCAAAATAATGACTCCGGTAAGGATATACTGGATGAGCCGTGCCTGTTCCGCTTCCGCCTTCTGACTTTTTAAGCGGGTGGATAATAGTTCGTTTTGCAGGCTTTCGCTGATCATCTTTCTGCGTATGTTCATTTGCTCTTGGGCATAATGGGATTGTAGGGAGTCTGCCCGGTTTGCCTGTTGGATGGCTTCCGATTGATTTCCGGTCGCATAATGGCATTCGGACAACATACGTGCCACACGCACCTTATATTCCTCGATATTGTCTTTGTTCCTCAAGAGAGGCGTGGCGACATTATTGAATGAGACTCTGTCTAATTCCTCCAATACGGATAGTGCCTCTTTGTTTTTTCCATGTTTCCGGAGAGAGACGGCGTATTCCATGAAGAGTTGATATTGCAGATAGCTGATCGTGTGTATTTGGTGTTTCGCCTGAAAGTGGCGGATATCGGTAATGCATCGTTGGGTCCATTCCTCCGCTTCGGCGGTCTTTCCCGTACGGCTTAATGCTATAGCTTTTACTAAGTGAGGAGAGCTTATCACTTTATATTTCAAGTTCACCAATGCTGAATCCGCATAGATGAGTGCTTGGGGATATAATCCACATTCAAGACAAGCGCTAGCCGCCGTGATATACCAGTTTTGAGGATTTATATATGCATATTTTCGTGCCTCGTTTATCCATCGCTCGCATTCTGCGGGTTGGCGTATCTGTGCGTGAAGAAATGCCATACGCAGGTGATTCATGAGAAGGTGCTTGTCTTTTATGCGGATGGCATAAGGTTTCATGCGGTCGAGTAGCATTCTCGCATGGGCCGTGTCCTGTAATCTGCAATAGCGGGTGTATATGATTTGGCGGGTTGCCAGCAAAAGCGAGTCATTCCCTATTTCTTGGGCATGGGTTTCTATCTCTTCGCATAGCTGGTCGTTCAAGGGACCGCTCAACAAAGAATAATCATTCAGTTGCGCTATTTGTTGATCCAATTGCTGCTTGGGTGGAAGAAGAGAGTGGGAGTCGCAGGCGTAAAGGACTGACAGTAGGAATATGTAAAGTATGCTTGTTTTCATGATGTCATAGTTTTATTTGTAATTCCAGACCGAAAAAAGGCTGGGTATTTTGTTGAAGGTAAGATCTCGTGCTGGCCGAATAGCGAGTGGGGCGTAAATCGGCGAGGTTGTTGGCAAAGAATGCCAGCGTGATGTGCTCTCCGAAAGCTTTGTTTACCCGGATATTCAGCATACCATATGGTTTATAAGAGTTTGGCAGGAATCGTTCCGGCGCGGTGGTGGAGAGTAAAGGCGCAAAGGCTGGATCCTCTTTCTGTGCCTCGGTGAACGGATGTATGATTCCGTCTGTTCCACACCAATATAGGGGCCATACATTCTCGCCAGTGCTACCGTTGTAGAGCGTACGATATTTATAGAGCCATATCATTTGCCACGTAAGGGTAGTGACCAGTCCGATTCTGGGGATGCGGGTGATGAAACGGAAGTTCGTGGAGATGATCTCCGAACGACTTTCATTTCCCGGTCCGCCTTGCTTGTCGTAAAAACCTACGTAGGGGTATTCTGTTTTATCTGTGTACTGGATCGGCCAGATCCCGTTAAGGGCCGTATTCTTTTCTCGTACACATAACCAGATCCCGTCTACGATTAGGGAGGTACGCAAGGGTGAGAAAGTCCCGAGGTCCGCTACCATCTCGATCCCATGTTTCTTCCTATGGAGTGTATTGACTGGTACAGATACCGGCGTGTAACTATATTTCTCTTGATAAGGGACAGCCTTACCGTTCACCCATACCTGTCCATTTTTGTATTCAGGACGAAGTTGGGCGGTTGATAGATAATCATATTCCCGATAGCTGAACGGAATATATTGCGCCGAGGAGGAAAAGCCATCCGTTTGTTTCTCGAAAAAAGCGGTCATGTCTAGTCGGATGGCCGGAGTCTTCCCTATAAGGCCAACCTCTATCTTTCGATTTACGGTAGGTTTTAATTTCATATTTTGTTCCATTCCGGGGGCATGTGTCGTGAGAATACCAAGGGTGTTTCCACTTTCATTGCTATCATTATAATAGAAAGAGACCTTATCATTATAAATAGCTTCCGGGTAGAGTTTATCCAATGTCGGCATGAAACTGATCCATCCGAGCCCACCTTTTAAACTCAATGTATAGCCGGAGGGAGAGGAGAAGAGAGACCATAAGAGATTCAGGCGAGGTTCTGTCTGATAGATTAAGGCATAATCCCGGCTTTTCAATCCTTGATTTCTTAATCCGGCTTCTACATGGAGGTTGGAAGTCCGGTATGTGGCCTCAATGAAGCCACCGAACGTATGCAAGGACGGGATTTCCCGGAATGAGCGGGGACGGATAGATGTAGAAGGAGGCCTCTGCCGATCGAAATCCCTGCCTCGCCCTTCGTTACCCTCACTACGGTATGAGAATCCGGCTACTAAGCTGATCTCCCTCCCTTGTCGTAGAGGGAATAAGGTAGACGCCAGCATCTCGGTTTCTACATAAAAAGGTTGGCTTTCATTGACTAATGTGTACATGTAGTTTGAGGATAAAACACGGGCTTCCCATTCGCCGCTCTCTTTCTGGTCTGTATAAAGCTGGCTAGAGGCATTGTTGACCTGACTCTTTGTTTGTTTGCTTTTTTGAAGGGAACCGTCTATTCTCAGAGACAGCTTCTTGAGCCAACGTCGGTCGGGTTGCCATTCCCCTTGTATGGAAAATCGCTGATCCAATCGTTGTCTTTGTGTATGATTCTGCTCGTTGACGAATTGCTTTTCCTTTCCTATGCGAGAGGTGTAAGTAAGGCTTAATTCTAGTTTTTTCCCTGCGGGCAACCAATGGTAAAGGTTTGCCAAGCGTATGCCGCCGGTATGGAAATCGCCTTGGCTGGTATAGTCCGCTAACAGGTTGAGCGTATGGCCTTGTGGGGAGATACAGAAGCCTTTTCCAAGCATATATTGTTTCAGTTTCGGATTGTAACGTATGCTGGTGGAGAGAGGCATTCTACCTTGATGAGTCTTGAGTAATAATACGCTATTTGTTAAGTTTCCGTACCGGGCAGAAGGTATTCCCCGGATGATTTCCGCCTCTTTCACTTGGTTGAGAGATAGAAAACGGGCATCATATCCTTCGTAAGGCTCGTTGATGCCGGTGTTGAAATGAAGAGGAGAGCCGTCTACCCATATTTGGGCACCCATAGCTGCGTTCTTATGAAATTGGTTTACCCCGTTCTTTAAAGAAACCTCCCGCACTGAGAAATATTGTGCGTCTGTCACCCCAGAATTATTGGTGAGACCTCCCGGTAATAATTGTGTCAGATCAGCGATCGTGATCGGTTGCGTGTGTTCTAATGTTGATGCAGGAAGCAAGGAAACCGTACCCGGAGTCTTAGACTCGATGGCTGTTACCAAAATGTTGGGTAAATAAAAGGACAGAGTATCCGGTTGCTTTTGCCCGTGAAGGTAATTGCCCGGATGAAGTGATGACAATAAGAGAAATATCGTCACGATCTTTATTGGTGTTTTGTACAAAGTTGAGTAACGCATAGTATTAAGACCTATTATAGCCAGATGACAATACTGAGATTTCCGCCCCCTCCGAGGGGCGATTGAGGACTTGTCGTTTGTTCGAGACTACCTATTAAACGAAATCCCGCTGATAAGGCGGAATGAATGGGATGCCGATATTCCATTTCCGCACCGATACCCAGACGGGTTGCCGTGCGAGCAATAAAATCCTCGTTCACTTTTTGCATGTTCTGCTCTAGCTTGATTTCTGCAGAGCCATTCTCATCCTTCTGCGTTTCCTTCTCCCATTTGATCTCGGTGCCATAGCCCGACACGATATACACGGACGGGCGGATACTTAGCTTGTTTTCTTTAGGTAGGCGGATTTGTCGAAGAAACGCGATCTCTCCGTGGAAGAGTCCTGTATATTGTTTGACCGTAAAAGGATATATGTAGAAATCATTTTCCAAACGATTCCATCCGACAGTCATTTGCCATGTGGATACCTTTTCGCCCGAAGTATCATTCTTTGTCGCCTCGTAACTTAGTTGGGTAGATAACATCCGTTGCCTTGCTAGGCGATAGGTGGCGAATGTAGTCCATATGGCAGACGAGCTTGTGGTGGGATTCCGTTGTAATATGCGGTTGGCCGTAGTTTGGTTGAATCGGGCTGTGGGCGACCAGATATGCGTCCACGATTTATTCGTTCGGGTAAAACGACCTTGGTAACTGATTTGATGCAGCCGTTCTTCCCAGCCTCTCAAGTTGCCGGAGTTATTTGGATTGTCCGCTAATTGCTGGGTCTCGTAGAAGAGATCATGGAAAAGACTCCAATGCTCTTTTAGGGTTTCCGTTTGCAAGGAAACACCTAGGCGTTTTCCTTGGCTGCGAAACAGGAAACTTCCCGATAATTCTTGCATCGGAAGCCAATACCCCAGAGGAAATGTATAAAGTTTATCTTTACTATCCGTATCATACGTTAATTCCTCTGTTCGATGGGTATAATGGATCGAGGCTCCAAAACGTCTGCGTACTTGTTCGTAAACGACACCTCCTGATATCCGGATTAAGTGTGCCATCCCATGGTAGATATGGTAAGAGGAGCGATCTTCGTTGCTTGTAGCTGTATAGTCTCCATCTATCCCGACCTTGATTTTCGGGGATAAGACGTAAGCCGCTTGTCCGTAGATCCTGTATTTCTCGATGCGTTGTGGCTCTCCCAAGGAATCGCCGGCCGTAATCAGATAGTCCGGTTGCGATAATAAATTCCATTTTCTCCCTTCCAGTAGGCTTTGCGACCAATCGATACCACCCGCCAGCCAAAGCAGACCCAGCTTTCGGTTACCGGATACATAAGCCCTATAGGTCTGTGTTTGATCCGGCTGGTCGCTGGCAGGTAAGGCAGCTTGATGGATCAAATAACTTAAACCAGCTTCCATAGCGCTGTCCTTAGGCACATAGCTGATGCTGACAGGATTGGCGGATAAAGCCCATGCGCTCTCTTGTTGAGCCCATGACCGTGAGGCATAGACAGATAGTGATATCATATATAGAATGATAGTGATCTTCATAGAGGCTTACCGTTTTAAGGAAGGTGGAGTTTTCTCGAAATCCTCGGCGGTGTTATTGGAATCTTTCCAGCGGAAGCGTTTCCCCTCTTGCTCATATTTCCGACGCATTGCCAGGCCGGAGCCGCCGGATGTGGCTATACCCGGACTCACATCCATAGAAGATGGGATACGTGTGTAAGCTACCGTAGAGGTTGAAGAGACGAAATTTGCGATATCCTGCACCCAATCAGCGGGTATATGGAGGTATTTTAGCGTATTGAAACTCTCAGGTTCTTTTTGGATGTGATCCGGATTGGCGATCCATTCTCTTAAGTCCGTTTTGGGACGGAACAAGAGGATCGTCGGGCCGTTCATGGAAAACAGATAGGAGAAACCGGTGCCACGCCATACCAAGTTTAGAGGTTTTACACCGGCGGAGATTTGGCTTCCGGTCAAGATAGGATCCCAAAAAGCCCATTCCACGCTGGATAAATCGAGCGAGGCCGGAACTCCCACTTCGCTATTGGTATGGTTTATGGCGTTAATCGCTATCGTTTGTCGCTCCCCCGGTTGAATGGGATATTCGGTTCCCGTTCCCGGAAACTCCCAGCACATCATGAATAAAGGTATTTCTTTCATATCGGTATGGAGCATCCATCCGGAAGGCTTTGTCACGCTTACGGGTCCTGCTTGTGCGATACATAGGCCATCTAGGAAAATCAAGTCATCGGAGTTATTGACCAACGTGAGGTATTGATCTTTGTTATAGACATTTTTCCCGTCAGGCCAGAGACAACCGCTGAAATAAATCTCGCTAATCAGCAGACGGCCTCGTTCGGACACTTCCAAAGGTATTTCCACGGATCGTTCTTCTCCATTGGCCTCGAACTGGATATTGGAGAGGCTACCACTCAATATATAATCCCTGTTGCCAGTCGTGGTTTCCTGATTTGCGGAGATTGCGCATATGCCAGCGGTTAGTTCAAATAGAGCTAGTCCATTTGTGTCGGTGGTCGTGGTGTAGACACAGCCTATACTTTGATTGATTAGTGTGACCGGGATATTCGCCAAGGAGATATCTGCGTATCCGGAAGGTTTCTTCAATTGGATATGGATACTCCCCGTTTTGAAATACTCATTCTCGCATCCTGCCAGAAAACACAGACAGAGCAGGTGGGTGAGGAGAGAAAGATGTTTGTCTATCATGAATATGGGGCATTGTGCTTAATAACTGTAGACAAATATATGTGATTTTTTTATATTTCCATTTAGGAGCTAAAAACATTAACATGTGTTCTTCTTATTTCGGTAGCTTCAGCACGAACCGGATCAAGGCCACGAACACCTTCCCGTACCGGTCCAGCTTGATTTGCCCCACGCCCCGGATGTCGCTGAACTGGTCCAAGGTGACCGGTTTCTTCTCCACCATGTCTTCCAAGGAATCGTCGGAGAAGATGATATAAGCCGGCGTATGCTCTCGCTCGGCGATTTGCTTGCGAAGCTGGCGGAGGGAGTCCAGCAAGGTCTCGTCCGTGGAGGCGGACCGGATCGGCCGGATCGGCTGGGCCTTGAAGGAGGATTTCCGCTCGCCTCTCCGGACGGGGCGTGTCAGCTCATCCGGTTCCCGATAGATGACGAGCTGGGCCTTTTGCTCCCCGTACAGGACACGCCTGCCTAACGGGGTCATCCGCAAGACACGCTCGGCGGCGTAGTCGATCTCCATGTACCCGAGTTGGATCATCTGGTAAATGTACTCCTTCCATTCCTTATAAGAGAGGTCCCGTCCGGCGCCGTACGTCTTTAGCTTATCGTATCCTCTCTCCAAGAGTTCCGCCCGACCGGAGGCACGTAATATGTCGATCAGCATTTGCATGCCTACATGCTCGCCGGTCCGGATGACGGCGCTCAGCGCTTTTTGTATCAAGACACTGCCGTCGAAGCGTCGCGGAGGGTTCTTGCACACGTCGCAGTTGCCGCAATCATGGTCCGCCTCCTCGCCGAAGTAACTGAGCAGGACACGGCGGCGGCACATGTCGGACTCGCAGTACCGTCTCATCCGGTTTAGCTTCTCCAAGTTCACCTCGCTTTGGCCACTCTCCTCGGCGAAACGGCGAAGTACGATCAAGTCGCTCAAGGAATAGAACAGGAGGGTATCGCTTTTCATCCCGTCCCTTCCGGCACGGCCGATCTCTTGGTAGTAATTCTCGATACTCCCCGGCATGCTGTAATGCACGACCCAGCGGACATTACTCTTGTCGATACCCATCCCGAAAGCTACCGTGGCGCACACCACGTCCACCCGGTCGTTGATGAAATCGTTCTGGGCCTGTTCCCGTTGGGCGGGCAGGAGGCCGGCGTGGTAGGCGATCGCCTTGATATTATACATCGCCAACTCATCGGCCAGCTCGGTCGTATCGTTGCGGCGCATGCAATAGATGATACCGCTCTGCTCCCGGTGCCCCCGGATGAAATGGACGATGGCGGCGATCTTCTCTTTCTTGTTAAGTCCCCGGCGTACCGTGAGGGAGATATTCGGGCGGTCGAATGACGATATGAACGTTTGGGGCGTGCGAAGCCGTAACTGCTCTAGGATATCCTTCCGGGTGATTTTATCGGCGGTAGCGGTCAGGGCCACGACCGGGACTTTCGGGAAACGTTCCTTCAAGATCGCCAGTTGCGTGTATTCCGGACGGAAGTCATGTCCCCAATGCGATACGCAATGCGCCTCGTCGATAGCGATGAGCGAGATGTCCAGCCGGGGCAGGAACCAGTCCGCTTCCATCTTGATCCGTTCCGGGGAGATATACAATAATTTGATCTTGCCCTGCACGCAAAGTTGCTTCACCTGTTGTTGCTCCTCTTCCGGCATCATACTGTTCAACGCCGCCGCCGGGATGCCGTTGGCGATCAACCCCTCTACTTGATCCTTCATCAAGGCGATCAAGGGGGACACCACCAAAGCCGTACCCGGCAGATAGATAGCCGGTAGCTGGAAACAGATCGACTTGCCTCCACCCGTGGGCATCAGCACCAACGAGTCCTCTTTCTGTAAGATACGCTGTATGATGTCCGCCTGCAAGGGACGGAAGGAGGTATATCCGAAGAACTTCTTCAGTAGTAGTAATAATTCTTTCATATCGCTTTACGGGCATAAAAAGCGCAAAGATAGTTTATATCATAAAGTTTTACTACCTTTGCCCGCATTATTTACATAACGAGCCGTGATGGCTCACCCTATTTTAGAATGACATTTGAAGATTTAGATTTGATAGAGCCGATATGTAAGGCTCTCGTGCAAGAAGGTTATACGACTCCAACACCTATACAATCAGAAGCGATTCCCATCGTTTCGCAAGGTTATGATTTATTGGGTTGCGCCCAGACAGGAACCGGTAAGACGGCGGCGTTCTCCATCCCGATTATCCAGCGGTTATATCTCCAGAAGAAGAAAGGTTACAAACGGGGTATCAAGGCATTGATCCTTACGCCTACCCGTGAGCTTGCCATCCAGATCGGAGAGAGCTTTGCCGCTTACGGCCGTTTCGCCGGATTACGCCATACGGTGATATTCGGCGGGGTGGGACAGAAGCCCCAGACGGAAGCCTTGGAAAGAGGCATCGATATATTAATCGCTACGCCGGGACGTCTGCTGGACTTGATCGGACAAGGATTCATCCACTTGGATACCTTGGAGTATTTCGTCTTAGACGAGGCGGACCGTATGTTGGACATGGGCTTTATCCATGACATCAAGCGTATTTTACCGCTATTGCCCAAGAAACGCCAGTCCTTGTTCTTCTCCGCTACCATGCCCCCTGAGATCGAGCGCTTGGCAGGTACGATCTTGAGCGAGCCGCAAAAGGTGGAAGTAACCCCGGCCTCATCGACCGTGGATGCGATCGACCAATCCGTTTATTTCGTCGAGAAGGCCGAGAAGATCAACTTGCTGAAAAGCTTGTTGGAGAACCCGGAACTGGAATCCGTATTGATCTTTACCCGTACGAAACACGGGGCGGACAAGGTGGCCCGTGTCTTGTCGAAAGCGGAGATAGGGGCGGAGGCGATCCATGGCAACAAGAGCCAGACCGCCCGCCAGCGTGCCTTGACGAATTTCAAGGATCATACGACCCGTGTGCTGATCGCTACGGATATCGCCGCCCGTGGAATCGACGTGGATCATCTGACGCACGTCATTAACTATGAGCTTCCTAACGTACCCGAGACTTATGTACATCGGATCGGGCGTACGGGTCGTGCGGGCCGTGAAGGTGTGGCTTTCTCTTTCTGCGACGCCGAGGAGGTACCTTTGTTGAAAGATATCCAGAAACTGATCGGCAAGGAAGTCCCCGTAGCTGGTGGCCATATGTATGAGACCAAGGAGGTGAAAGCCGCCGTAGCCGAGAAGAAAGAAGCGATCAAGCAAGAGTCGAAACGCCGTAATATGTTCGGAAGCAAACGTGACGGCAGTTACTGGCGTAACAAGAAGCGTGCCGCCAATTCCTCTAAGTGATCTAAGTTATTGTATTGCAACGACGTATAGTGCCAGTTCTTTCTATGGCATTGGCACAGTCGTGCCACGCTGGTGGCATAGCCGTGCCACAACGATGGCAAGGGCGTGCCATAAGGATGGCACAGCTATGCCACCCGGTTCGTCACCTAAGTATCCAAACAGTCCGCTTTAGCGAGCTGTTTGGCGCTATTACCCTATACTTTCTTTTAAAATGAGGTAATCTCTGGAATATTTCATTATTTTTGTGATTCAATTGTGAGTGAAACTTAAGGGTTGACGTTTGTGCTGATTGTAAAGGAGGACATAATATCTCGGATCAATAATGGCGATGCCAAAGCATTTGAACAATTATATACGACCTTCTACGTGTACTTGTGCGCCGTAGCGACTAAATATGTCTATAATTCGGAGGCGGCACGTGAGATCGTTAATGATGTTTTTATGAATGTATGGAATCACCATTCGGCGTTAATACATCCGGTAAACGCTTATTTAATTCGCTCGGTACGTAATTATTGCCTGAATTATTTAAGAGATAAACGCCAGCAAGAAGTCCCTTTATCAGATGTACAAGAAAACTTATTGTCGATACAAGAGTTGCAGATAGACGCCGATCCCCATCCGTTGGCTTATCTGGAGAATAAGGAATTCGAGGAGAAAATCTATCGTGCCGTGGATTCCTTGCCCGCTAAATGCCGGGATATCTTCGTGCAATATCTTTACCATAACAAGACCTATGAGGAAATAGCGATAACAAATCATATCAGTTCCAGTACGGTACGAGTACAGATCAAGATCGGTTTGGCGAAGTTGCGTGAACTTTTAGGCGATCTTTACCCTCTTTTCTTACTTATATTTAATTTTTTCGAAAAATAATTGGAATCTCCTTAAACGGAATCTCTAAAACATGTGTATATAATAGAAACCGGGTTGAAAACCGGCTCCTTTGTTAATATCATGGAAATAGAGAATAAACACATAGAAGATTTAATTTATAGCTACCTCATGGGAGATATATCCGAGGAGGGGCGAAATGAATTACTACAATGGTTGGAAACGGATGACGCTCATAAACAACGCCTTTCCGAGATGGCGGATTGTTGGGCGACGGCGCATGTACCTTTGTTTGCCTCTGATATGAAAGCCGATTTCCAAAAACATTTCGGGGCACTTATCGATCCCGCTATTCCTTCTGAAAAGAATCATTGGCTAAATTTTCGGTTTTTAGGAAAAGTTGCCGCCTCGGTCTTGATCGTGGTATCGGTGGGGACTGCCTCTTATTATATAGGTACGAGACATAATCAGCCGAAATCTGCCGCCTTGGCTTATTTTGAGACGACAACTCCTATGGGAGCCCAAACGAAAGTCGTTTTGCCGGATCAATCCGTGGTTTGGGTCAACGCGGGTTCCACGTTGAGATATGGCAGTGATTTCAATACGAACGGACGTAGCGTACAATTGGATGGTGAGGCTTACTTCGAGATTACCCGGGATTCCCTTAAGCCTTTTATCGTAAAATCAAAGAGATTGGATATCAAGGTTCTAGGAACTAGCTTTAACGTAAAGGCTTACGGAATGGATGAAACGACCGATGTCACTCTGGTGTCGGGAAAAGTAAACGTGAGCTTGCGGGATGAGGTTGCCCATGCGGGCGATGTGACCTTGACTCCAAACCGGAAACTAAGCTTTAATAAGCAGACCAATAAGGTAAGAGTCAGTGAGGTGGATGCCAAGGATGCTCTCTCTTGGATGGACGGTAGCCTGAAATTCTCCGAACAACCTTTCATGAGTATCGCCAAGGATTTGGAACGTAAGTTCAACGTGCGTATCCGCGTCGAGAGCGATCCTTTGAGAAAGGAAATCTTCTCCGGCAGCTTTACGAAAGATTATTCGTTGGATAAGATCCTTCGTGAGGTGGACGTGGATCATAAATATGTGTGGACTCGTTCGGGAGATGAGATTATTATAAAAGATAAATAAAAATACAAACCTTAATCCTAAGGTGTAAGTGTGGAAAATAGTATAAACGAGAAAATTATTTATTAAATCTAACTTTAATGGAAATGAACTATTTCAAGAAGACCGGTAAGATGATGGTAGCCGCATGTATGCTTGCGGGACTGCCGTTTATTCCCGGTACGGTTTCAGCGTCCGAACTTCAGACACAAATGATGTCTGTTCAAATGGAAAGTACGACATTAAAAGAACTTTTCGATTTGATCGAGGAAAAATTCAATTACACGTTCCTTATCCGTAACAATGACATCAATCTGAATGAGCGTATCTCAATCGACATGTCGAACCGTTCGGTCGAGGAGATTTTGACGACGGCGCTGAAAAATCAGCATGCTGATTTTGTTGTAAACAACAATAGGATTGTTGTTTACAAGTCATCTTCTAATCCAAATGAATTGAGAAACACGGAGAGAATGGTGGCGCAGCAGACGATTACGATTTCAGGTACCATTGTTGACGCGGTGACGGGTGAGCCGGTAATCGGCGCGAACGTGCTTGTGAAAGGCACTACGAACGGTACCAGTACCGATTTCGATGGAAAGTTTAGTTTGGAAGCTCCGGCCGGAGCTACTTTAGTCGTTTCTTACATCGGTTATGTGAACCACGAGGTTAAGGCGACTAGCGCTCCGATGACTATCCGTATCAAGGAAGACACTCAGAACCTTGAGGAGGTGGTTGTTGTTGGTTACGGTGTGCAAAAAAAGGAAAGCTTGACGGGTGCCATGCAGGTGGTGAGCAACGAGAAATTGTTGGATGCCACTAGCCCTACGGTCGAGAACTTATTGTCTGGTAAGGCTCCGGGCGTACAGGTTACTTCGGGTGGTGGTCAGCCGGGCGCTGCCGGTAAGGTGGTGATCCGTGGTAAGTCTACGGTAAACGGTAGCACGGACCCTCTTTGGATCGTGGATGGCGTAATCGTAGGTACGGATGCGGGTAGCTTGAACCCGGCTGATATCGAGTCTATGTCTATCTTGAAGGATGCCGCTTCAACCGCTATCTATGGTTCTCAAGGAGCGAACGGTGTTATCGTGGTGACTACGAAGAAAGGTAAGATCGGAAAAGCTACGATCAACGCTTCCGTAAAGATGGGTGTGAACCAGTTGCACCGTGGAAACATGAATATGATGAACGGCGAGGAATTATATGATTATTATAAATCTTTCGCTAATCAAGACGCCCTTCCGAGTTATTTTACGGAGGATTTGCGCAATCGTAACTTCGACTGGTGGAAAGAGGGTACGCATCTGGGCTTCGCTCAAGACTATAACGTATCAGTTTCCGGTGGCTCAGAGAAGATCAAGACGTATACATCCGTTGGTTACTATAATGAGGATGGTGCCGTGAAAGGATATGACTACAAGCGTTATAACTTACGTTTCAATGTGGATTACCAAGCGACGGATTGGTTGACTATCAAACCTAAAGTATGGGCTACCCGTAGCGACGTGATGGACCAGCAGCAAGATCTAGGCGCTATCATGTACGTTAACTTTCCTTGGGACTCTCCTTATGACGAGAATGGTGATCTGATCCAGCAATACAGACCTACTACTTGGATCAATAGCGACGCTACCAACTACTTGTATGATCTACAATGGAATTATGAGAAGAAGACTTCCTACGAGTTTATGGGTAACTTTGACTTTGATATCAAGTTTACCGATTGGTTGACTTTCGCATCCGTAAATAACTATAAATATAATAGTATCCTTTTTAAGAGCTATCAGGATCCCCGTTCTAAAAAGGGAGAGGCTGATAATGGATTATTGCAAGATAAGACCACCGCTTCTTATAGGGTATATAGCAACCAGTTGCTTCGTTTTAATAAGGTATTCGACAAGCACTCTATCAATGCGATCCTAGCTTACGAGTGGAATACTTTCACGCAGGAGATTAAAGACCAGACAGCGGCTAGTTTCGCTCCGGGCTTCTCTGTGGCCGATGTCGCTACTACTCCTAAGACGATAAAGGGAGAGCAAAAGGAATGGGCTGTACAATCTTATTTGTTCAATGCCAACTATGCGTATGATAATCGTTATTTGTTGTCTTTCTCATTCCGTCGGGATGGTGCCTCTAACTTTGGTACGGACGCTAAATATGGTAATTTCTTCTCCGTCAGCGGTGGTTGGAATATCCATCAGGAGGAATTCTTCAAGGCTAAGGATTGGGTGCAACAGTTGAAGTTGCGTGCGAGTTATGGTTCCGTAGGTAACCGTCCGACCGAATTATATTCCCAATATACGGTGTACGCCATGTCTACTGGATATAATGGTGATCCGGGTGCGGTGATCGAACAGAAGGAAAACAAGAACCTGACTTGGGAGAAGACTTATACGGCAGGTGTAGGTATCGACGCTATCTTGTTTGATCGTTTGACTATCAACTTGGATTATTATAATAAGAAAACAACCGATTTGCTTTACAAAGTGCCTCTGCCTGGTGTAACGGGTATTGTTGGTATCTATCGTAATGTGGGTGCCGTCAAGAATAATGGTTTCGAGGTCTCGATGAACGTGGACATCTTGAAAGGGGGCGATTGGAGTTGGAGCGTCGCAGCTAACTTAGGTCTGAACCGTAATAAGATCACTGAGTTATATGGTGGCAAGAGCGAGATCATCACTTCTAACGCCGGTTCAAGTTATGCCATTTCGATGGATAAGATATTGACTCCGGGACAAGACGTGGATACTTGGTATGGTACCGAATGGGCAGGCGTAGATCCGGAGACAGGTTCTCCGTTATGGTATACCACGAATGAGAATGGGGAACGTGTAACGACCTCGAATTATAGTGACGCATCTAAGCACCAGACTATAATAGGTAAGTTGAGCCCCGATTTCTACGGAGGTTTCTCTACTGACTTATCTTGGAAAAACATTGATCTCTCCGCTGTCTTCGGTTATTCCGTAGGAGGTGATATTTATAATTACGACCGTTCGATGTATGATAGTGACGGCGCTTATGTAAATTATAACCAGATGAATTTGAAGGAAGGTTGGAATCGTTGGGAAAAACCGGGCGATATCGCTACCCACCCCAAGGCGGAATATGGCAATAAGAGCCAATCCAGCAAGGGATCTTCCCGTTATCTGGAGGACGCTAGCTACTTACGCTTACGTAGCTTGACGTTAGGCTATACATTACCTTGGAAGATTCAGTATGTAGATAATATCCGTCTTTCTTTCTCGGGTGAGAACTTGTTTGTCCTTTCCGGTTTCTCCGGAGTTGACCCGGAACTTCCGGCTGAGGTTGGCAATAAATACAAGGCAGGCTCGGTTGGTGTGGCGATCTCTCCGTACCCACAAGCTCGTAAATTCATGTTTGGTCTAAATGTTACATTTTAATTAAAGGAATCATAATGAAAAAAATCGCTATAGTGGCTCTTGCGGCAGCGGCCACGTTCATAACAAGCTGTGATATCGAACGTCTACCTTACGATAAGTACACGGAAGACAAGATCATGGAGGACAAAGATGCCGCGGTGGATGTTTTGCTAAACGGTTGTTACGCAAAACTGAAAAAGGCATCCGAACACTTGCATTATTGTGGTGAGTTCCCGGGGGATAACGTTTGTAAGGATAAACCGACAACCAATCCGTTCGGTACTTATTTTACCTATCAGCATACGGTAAATAATGGTGGTCTTACTACGGTTTGGAACAGTGCCTATAATATCATCTCACAGACTAGTTCTTTGATGAAGATGATTAATGAGGGCGAGTCTGCTGAGTTGGATCAGAAGTTGGGCGAGGCTTATTATATGCGCGGCATGATGTACTTCTATCTTTGCCGTGTGTTTGGCCGTCCTTATTATCAGGAACCGGAGAAGAATCTGGGCTTGCCGATCGTAAACGGTATGCCTGAGGATATGGATAATCTGGATCTTCCGGATCGTTCGTCCGTGAAAGATACGTATGATCAAGCTCTGTCTGACTTGAAAAAGGCGGAAGAGCTGATGACAACGTTTAAATCTACCGCTTATGCCTCAAAATATGCGGCTCAAGCTTTATTGGCGAAGGTCTATATGTATATGAGTGGCACGTTTGAGAATCCGGATAAGGAGTATGCTCAATTATCTTATGACTATGCGAATACGGTGATCGAAAGTGGTCAGTTCTCTATGTTGGACCGTGCTAACTTTATGCGTTATAATGAGTTCGCTCCGGATGCCGCTTCACAGACAGAGACTATTTTCGCCGTGAAGTTTATAGCCTCAGACTGGGAAGATTGGGGTGATCCGCTAGGAAGTATGTACGCTGAGATCGATGGTCAAGGCTGGGGTGAGGTTTACGCCAGCGCTAAGTATATGGATTTGTTGCATGAGACAGGAAAAGGAACCGATGCACGTGAGGCGTTTATCCATCCGCAATATAAGGAAGACGCCAATGGAAATCAGATCCCCGCTTTCCGTTTTGTAGCTAACTTATATACGGACGGCAAGATTTCCGGTTACGTATATCGTCAAGGTGAGACCAAGGAAGTAGGAGGTAAGTTAATCGCTACGGTAGATGGTGAAGAATATACATTAACTCCGGTAGATGTGGACAATAAGCGTTATTCTATTAGCTATAAGGGAGAAACGTATGAGGGAGATTATGACTACTTTATGTTGGAAAGTCAAGGTAACCCGAAATTCTATAGCTATAAGTGCTCTAAGCAAGATGGCTATCCTCACCTTTATTCTCCGGTTATCTCTCGCTTAGGTGAGCTATACCTGATTCGCGCCGAGGCTAGCGCTAAATTAGGAAACTATACAAAAGCATTAGCCGATTTGAATACCGTTCGTACCCGTTCCTTACCTAACGCCGGATATAAATCTTTGGATGCGACAAACGCTCATGAGCTTATCATGAAAGAACGTCAGTTGGAATTAGCTTACGAGGCTGACCGTGGTTTTGATGTATATCGTGTAGGCGATACGATGAAACGTCATTACCCGGGATTCCATGACGGCGTGCCTGAATATCCTGCTACCAGCCCGTTGGCTATCCAGTATATTCCGCAGTCTGAGATTAACGCTTATCCGGGTACATTAACTCAGAATCCGTAATAAGCGATGAATAAGTATTGTATAATGAGTGTGTTGGCAGGGTTTTCCTTGCCAACAACTTTAATAGCTCAATCAGCTCCCCGGCAACCTAACGTGGTGATCATCGTAGCTGATGATCTCGGGTATGGTGATCTAAGCTGTTACGGGGCTCATCGCATACAGACTCCGGGAATGGATCGTATCGCAAATGAAGGCATACGCTTTACGCAAGGTTATTGTACGGCGGCTACTTCTACCCCCAGCCGGTATTCCTTGCTTACCGGATTATATCCTTGGACAAATAGGGAAGCCAAAATACTTCCCGGCAATGCGGCTCTGATTATCAATACTCAACAGGTTACCTTGCCAAAGGTGATGAAGCAAGCGGGCTATGTCACCGGCTCGGTCGGCAAATGGCATCTGGGATTAGGTGACGGGGCGGTAGACTGGAACAAGCTGGTTTATCCCGGAGCGAAAGAGATCGGTTACGACTATTCTTTTATCCAAGCTGCTACCAATGACCGGGTTCCCTGTATCTTTATCGAGAATGGGAGAGGTGTAAACCTCGATCCGAACGATCCTCTCTATGTCAGTTATAAGGAGAATTTCCCCGGGGAACCGACTGGGAAGGATAATCCTGAATTACTGAGAATGCTCCCGAGTGTCGGGCATGCCGGCGCTATCGTAAACGGTGTACCTCGAATTGGTTTCCAGAAAGGAGGCAAGACCGCCCAATGGAAAGATGAGGATATGGCAGAGTTGTTCCTTGAGAAGGCGAAAGGTTTTATGAAAAAGAATAAGGATAAACCTTTCTTCCTGTACTATGGCTTGCATCAACCACATGTACCTCGTGTACCGAACGAGAGATTCGCGGGTAAGTCGGGGATGGGACCTCGTGGAGATGTTATCTTGGAAGCGGATTGGTGCGTGACCGAATTCTTGAAGGAAATGGATAAGTTGGGGCTAACGGAAAATACATTAGTTATTTTCACTAGCGATAACGGACCGGTTCTGGATGACGGTTATCAAGATCAAGCCGTGGAATTGGTTGGGGATCATAAGATGGCCGGACCGCTTCGTGGAGGAAAGACGAGCTTGTATGATGGTGGAACCTGTATCCCGTTCATGCTTCGTTGGCCTGCGGAAGTTAAGCCGGGCGCTGTGTCGGATGCCTTGGTTTGCCAGATGGATTTGTTAGCCTCGCTGTCGGCGTTGATCGGACAGACCTATTCTGATAAGGTAGATAGCCAAAACACCTTGCCTGTCTTTCTAGGAAAAGATGGTAATGGGCGAAAGGAACTTGTCTTGGAAGGTTATTTCAATTATGCGCTACGTGATGGTGATTGGGTCATGATCCCACCGTATCCGGATACCTATGGCGATGCGGAGGAGGCTGCCTTTGCCGGAAATAGTAACTGTTATCAATTATATAATGTAAAGGAAGACATCGGTCAGCAAGTTAATTTGGCGGAAAAAGAACCTATAAGACTTCGACAGATGATGATGACCTTCGAGAGGCTAAAAAGGGAAACCGGAAAGATAACGAACTTTTAGTCTTGGACTCTTTATTTTTCAAAATACTCAATAACGTTTTGATTGAAAAAATATTTTTTTAATTTTGTATCCTCAAAACACAAACTAATTTATAAAATATATGGAAAACACTCGTCGTTCATTCCTTAAGAAAGTATCTGCCGCCGGTATTGGTGCCGCAGGCTTGGCAATGGCCGGAAACGCCGGAGCTACAACAACCGCCGCTGAACCCCAAAAGAAAAAAACAGCCGGTAAAGATGATGGTAAATTACGTTTCGGTTTCATCGGAACGGGTTCTAGATGCCATGAGCATATTAATAATGTATTGGCGATCCCCGGTAATAAGATCGTAGCGATTTGCGATATCCAACAGGGCCCGATCGATAGTACCTTGAAACATATCGCTAAATTTAATGTTCCTGCTCCGAAAGTTTACAAAGGGGGTGAACGTGAATTTGAGAATATGTTGAACAACGAGGAATTTGATTGCGTGATTATCGCTAGTCCTTGGGAATGGCACGTTCCGATGTCTGTCGCCGCTATGAAGGCTGGTGTTCCTTATGTAGGCGTGGAGGTTTCCGCCGCTAATACGATCGAGGAGTGCTGGGATTTGGTAAATGTTTCGGAAGCAACCGGAAGCCATTTGAATATCATGGAGAACGTATGTTATCGTCGTGACTGTATGGCTGCGTTGAATATGGTTCGCCAAGGTTTGTTCGGCGAGATATTGCATGGTACTTGTGGTTATGAGCATGACTTGCGTGAGGTGAAATTCAACGATGGAACTCATTACAACTATGTACCGGGCAGTGGTGATCTTCGTATGGGCCCGACGGCTTTCGCCGAGGCTCAATGGCGTACGAACCATTCCGTACATCGTAATGGCGATATCTATCCGACTCACGGTATCGGACCGATAGCAAATTGCATGGATATCAACCGTGGTAACCGCTTCCTTTCTTTATCCGCTATGGCTACTCAATCTCGTGGATTGCATAAGTTTATCGTGGATAATGGGGGTGAGAATCATCCGTTGGCGAAGGTCAACTTCAATTTGGGAGATATCGTGACTTCTATGATTAAGTGTTCTAATGGACAAACGATCATCGTAACCCATGATACGAATTCTCCTCGTCCTTATTCATTAGGTTTCCGTGTTCAAGGAACTGAGGGTTTATGGATGAATGATGGCGATCATGTATATGTACAAGGAAAGTCTAAGCCTCATCGTTGGGATGATTCCGATGAATGGTTCAAGAAATATGATCATAAATTGTGGGCTTCTTTAGAGTCTCAAGCTGCTGAGGCCGGACACGGTGGTATGGACTTTATCATGATGTACGACTTGATCGACGCTATCCGTAATAAGAAACCGGCTCCAATGGATTGCTATGACGCTGCCGCTTGGAGCGCTATCTCCGGCTTGTCAGAGATGTCAATCGCTCGTGGTGGTGCTTTGGTAGACTTCCCGGATTTCACCCGCGGACAATGGATTCACCGTAAGCCGCAATTCGCTTTGTAATAAATTTTCATAAAATACTAGGGAAGGATGTCTTTGTTAAAGGCATCCTTTTCTTTTTTATATACATTTTTCTTGTCTCTTCGAGTATTATGATTATTTTTGTCACTCAAGTTAATCTATTCTATCTAAATTTTAAATTCGTACTATGAAGACAAACAGAAGAGACTTCCTGAAGACTCTTGGAGGAATCGCGGCATTTACGATTGTACCGCGCCACGTGTTGGGTAATGGATTCATCGCTCCAAGTGATCAATTGACAAAAGGAATTATCGGTACAGGTGGTATGGGCCGTGGACATGTGGACTATGCCGGGACTCGTCTTGTCGCCGTGTGTGACGTCGATAAGAATCATCTGGAGCTAGGTAAACAGTTGGTAAAGGATAAGATTGCCGCATACCATGATTTTCGTGATTTGATTCTAGATCCCAATGTAGATATCGTTCATATAGCTACGCCTCCTCACTGGCATGGTATCATGTCTGTCGAGGCCGCTAAAGCAGGAAAAGATATTTGGTGCGAGAAGCCTATGACCCGTACGATCGGGGAGGGTAAACGGGTAATGGAAGCCGTGAAGCAATACGGGCGTATGTTCCGCTTGAACACTTGGTTCCGTTTCGCTGATCCGTTCTATGGACTGGGCACTCCCGTGAAACCTTTGAAGAAACTGGTTCAAAGTGGTATGTTGGGCTGGCCGCTAAAGGTAACGATCAGCAAGCATACCGGTTTCGACTGGAAGTTCTATTGGGTTGGTAAAGAATATCTGGAACCGCAATCGGTGCCTAGTGAGCTGGATTATGATTTCTGGTTGGGGCCGGCTCCTTACAAACCTTATAACCCGCATCGTGTGCATCAGACATTCCGTGGATACTGGGATTATGACGGCGGTGGTTTAGGGGATATGGGACAGCATTATATTGACCCTGTACAATATTTTTTAGGAAAAGATAATACCAGCCCGGTTAAGGTAGAGGTGGATGCTCCGCAACAACATCCGGACGCCGTGGGTACTTGGCGCTCGATTACGTATACCTATGAGGATGGTTGCCAGATCGTACTTTGGGGAGGTGATTACGGGGATCCGAACACACCTTATATTTCCGGACCGAACGGGAATGTTTATAAGAATTTCGTATGTGATATCCCGGATTGGGAGAAAAAGTTATCCGATTATCCCGAACCTGAGCCACAGGTTACCGACTTTATCGAGTGCGTAAAGACTCGTCAGCCTTTTGCCTTGAATGAGCGTAATGGCTTCCGTTCCGCTACGATCGTGAACATGGGTGCCGTAGCCCTTCGTTTGAATCGTACGCTTCACTTTGATCCCGTAAAACTGGAATTTATTAATGATGAGGCCGCTAATCGTTTGTTGGATCAGCCGATGAGAGCGCCTTGGAATATTTAAACACATACACATATGAAAAAAGTATATATATCAATTGCCAGCTTATTGTTGTGCGGTAGCATGTTAATGGCTCAAAGCCCGGCTAATCGTACATCGAAGACGATCGTTGCCGATGTACTGGCACAGATGCCGGCGGAGCAACAAGCTGAATATAACAAATTAATTAATGACCTAAGCTCCACTGGCGAGGAAGGGGTCTTGATGTTGATTAACAAGATTAACGCTCCGGGAAAAGGCAGTAACTCGAACGTGGATTATGCGTTGAGCGGATTGACTCACTACGTGATGGCGAAAGGTGAGGAAAATGCCCGTCTAGCAACAGCCAACGCATATTTGAAAGCCTTGGATAAGGTGAGCGACCGGGAGACAAAGGCTTTTATTATCCGGCAGCTTCAATTACTGGGAAAAGATGAGTGTGTGGATACGCTGGCTAGCTATTTGAACGATGAGAGCCTAAGCGGTCCTGCTGCCCGTGCGTTATCCGCAATCCGTACCGATAACGCTAAGAAGGTTTTGGTGGCTTCCTTGATGCGTCGTTCCGGTACTCCGAAGACGCAAAAAAATATTATCCGTGCGATCGCTGACGTGCAAATCGCTGATGCGGAAAATGTATTGAAAGTGATGCTTAGTTCCAGCGATGAGAATATGCAGAAAGAGGTTCTTTATGCGTTGAGTCGTGTAGGTTCTAAAGCTTCTCTAGGCGATTTAGCCGCCGCTGCCGAGAAAGCCGGTTATAAAATGGAAAAGACCGGGGCGAATGAGGCGTATATCGCTTTGATAAAACGTGTCCTTGAGCAAGGCGATACCAAAGATGCGGAGAAAGCAGCGAATGATTTATTGAAGAAGTCTACGAAAGCAGGTATGACACAGACCCGTGAGGCCGCTCTTCAGATTCTATTGGCCGCTAAGCCGGAAGCTGCTACGAAGAATTTATTATCGGCTTTGAAAGATACGGATAAGGGATACCGTAATGCGGCTTTGAACTTCGCTTCGGGTTTCGCTGATCAAAATGTTTATATCGAGGTCATGAAACACATGTTAAAGGCGAAGCCGGAAGTCAAGGTGGATATCTTGAACTGGATAGGCCGTGAAAGCAAATGCCCGTCTAAACATGACATGATCAAGAATCTGGAACTTCGTTTTGATCTACCAGCGAGACAAGTTCTTTTGGACCAATTGAAAGATAAGGATTTCTATGTGCAACAGGCCGCTGTTTGGGCTTTGGTTAAAATCGGTGATAAGAGTGTCATTCCTGTGCTGGCGGATTTGTTGAAGAGCAATGACAAGCAAGTGATATTATTGGGTCAAGATGCTTTGATGGCATTTAACGGCGATATTGATCAAGCGGTCGCTAAAGTGATCCCGTCCGCTTCCGATGCCGGGAAAATCGCTGGTTTGGAGCTGTTGGCGATACGTATGGCCGACGCGAATCTAAATACGGTACTGGATCAGATTAAATCCGGCTCATCAGAGGTGAAGAAAGCCGCTTATACCGCATTGAAAGATGTAGTATCCGAGAAAGATTTCACTTTATTGTGCGGAATGTTGGAGACTGCGGAGGCTTCAGCTGTCGCTCCGCTTCAAGATGCGATCATTGCCGCTATCTCTAAACAACCGGCGGCAACTCAAGTATCTAACGTGAATCGCCGTATGATACAAGCGGGAGACAGCAAGAGATATCTTTATTATAAGGTCTTATCAGCGACTGGCGAGAAAGAGGCTTTGGCTACGATCGTGGAAGGATTGAATAAAGGGAATGGAGCGGCCAAGGATGCGGCTCTTGACGCTTTGTTGGCATGGAAGGGTATTGAGGCTGCCGATGAACTATTTAAGGTTTGCCAATCAGCCTCTTCCGATCAAGTATTCGACAGGGCGTTAAAGCGTTATGTGCAGTTGGTATCTAATCCGGCATTTACGAGAGAGAATCGTTTGTTGAGCTTGCGGAAAGTCATGGAGATCGCCCGGACGAGCGAGCAAAAGGCTCTTATTTTACGTCAGATCCAACGGGCGGATACCTTCTTGGCATTGATGTATGCGTCGGAATTCTTGGATTCAAGCGATGCGGCTGTTCGTTCTGCGGCTGTTTATGCGGTTTGGAATATCGCTCGTAACCATCCGGAATATAAGGGTGACAATGTGAAGGCAATCTTGAAACGTGTTTTGACCATGTTCGACGGGGAAGACGCTCGTTATGATATCGATGCCTTGAAGCAACATTTGGATGCGATGCCGGACGAGGTCGGATTTGTCTCTATCTTTAATGGTAAGGATTTAACGGGTTGGAAAGGTTTGGTCGAGAATCCGATCGCCCGCGCCAAAATGAAACCGGCTCAATTGGCGAAAGCGCAGGAGAAGGCAGATGAGAATATGCGTCGTGACTGGAAAGTAGAGAACGGCCTGTTAGTATTTGACGGTACTGGGTACGATAACCTATGTACGGAAAAGCAATATGGTGATTTCGAGATGTATGTGGATTGGATGTTGGATCCGAAAGGCCCTGAGGCTGATGCCGGTATTTATCTGCGTGGTACTCCTCAAGTCCAGATCTGGGATACTTCTCGGGTAAATGTCGGTGCGCAAGTAGGTTCCGGAGGCTTGTATAACAATCAGGTGAACGAGAGCAAGCCTTCGAAAGTGGCCGATAATAAACTAGGTGAATGGAATTCCTTCTATATTAAGATGGTTGGCGACCGTGTGACGGTTGTCTTGAACGGAGAAAAAGTGGTAGATAACGTGATTCTGGAAAACTATTGGGATCGCAAGCTTCCGATTTTCCCGGTAGAGCAAATCGAGATGCAAGCGCATGGTAGCAAGGTTTATTACCGTAATATCTACGTGAAGGAATTAGAGAAACAAGAACCGTTCCAATTGTCTCCTGAAGAGGAAAAAGAGGGTTTCAAGGTTTTGTTTGACGGAACGAATATGCATGAATGGACTGGAAATACGGTTGATTATATCTTGGAAGACGGCTGTATCTCTATGGTTCCAAGCAGTAGCTTCGGAGGTAATCTGTACACCAAGAAGGAATACGGAAACTTTATCTATCGTTTTGATTTCCAGTTAACCCCGGGAGCTAATAACGGTGTCGGTATCCGTACGCCGATGGAAGGAGACGCAGCATATGTAGGTATGGAAGTGCAGGTCTTGGATTGTGAACATCCTATTTACCAAGGAAACATCACTCCGCTGCAACATCATGGTTCCGTATACGGTATCATTCCCGCCCGTGAGGATCATCCGAAAGCGTTCAAGCCGGTTGGAGAATGGAATACGGAAGAGATCATGGCGGATGGCGATCATATCCGTGTGACGGTGAATGGAGTCGTAATCTTGGATGGAAATATTCGGGATGCCGTGAAGAATGGTACGCCGGATGGAAAGGAGCATCCGGGTTTGTTTAACAAAAAAGGTCATATAGGTTTCTTAGGACATGGTTCCCCTGTCAAATTCCGCAATATTCGTATCAAGGAATTGAAATAATTTATATCAGGCTTTGAATATATAAAGAGATTGTCTTGAGTGATTCGAGACAATCTCTTTTTTATTATAGGGGATTTATACTATTTAAATTATATCTTTGTGAAATCATAGTGTAATTTTATCGGAAGGGATATTTTTATGGAGGATATACAGACTCAATTGGATCAATGTAAATTGTTATTAGATAGAGCGGAAGTTGGCTTGTGGGAAGCCGATTTTGTTCAAAGAAGTTATATCTGTTCCGATTATTTAATGAGTATATTTGGGAAGAAGGGGAATAATCTCTCTTTTTTTGAATTTTACTATATAATCCGGGAAGACTTTAGGGATCTGATTACTACGGATTTTTTATCGATCCAATCTGTCGATACGTATGAGCAGATATTTCCGATAATAACACCGACTGGGGAAAAATGGGTACGCTCCAGATTATGTGAGCGTAAGTTGAATAATGGAGTGTGCGTAAAAGCGTTGGGCATATTACAGATTTTACCTAATTTCAAACTGAAAGAGGAAAAGATTAGTAAGATGATCGATCATAATGAGATGATTTTCCGAAAGCTGTATGTAAATTTACCTGTGGGGGTCGAGCTTTATGACAGGGACGGTTACTTGATTGACCTGAACGCAAAGGATATGGAGATATTCGGTATCCGGTCAAAGAAGGACGTTTTAGGAGTCAATATTTTTAGCAACCCGATTATGCCTAAAGATGTGATCAAGAAACTCAAGGAGAATAAATCCGTGAATTTCCGGCTGAATTATTCGTTTAAGAAGGTCGATGATTATTATAACACCTCGAAAGTAGGCGAGATGGATATCGTTACCAAGGCCAGTATTTTATATGACCAAAGAGGTGAACCTTCCAGCTATTTACTTATTAATTTGGATAATACGGAAAAGATGATCGCCTATAACCGTATTTCTGAGTTTGAGAATGTATTTACCTTGGTCAGCGTATACGCTAAAGTCGGTTATGCCCTTTATGACTTATATACCTTTGAGGGCTATGCCATTAAGCAATGGTATGAGAATATGGGAGAGAAGGATGGAACCCCCTTGTCCCAAATTATTGGGATTTATTCTTATATTCATCCGAACGACGCTGGATATATAAACTCATTCTTTGAGGAGGTGAAACAGGGTAAAGCGCATCATTTCCGTAGGGAAGTGCGTGTGAAGTCTGGTGACGGATGGAAATGGATTTGCGCCAATATCACCCGTAACCCTCAAAGCGTAGACCCGAATAAACCGGAGATGATCTGTATTAATTACGATATCACGGAGTTAAAGGACTCTCAATTGAAAAGGGAAAGGGCGGAAGAACTGGATCGTTTGAAGTCTGCCTTCCTAGCGAATATGAGTCATGAGATTCGTACGCCATTAAATGCCATTGTCGGTTTTTCTCAATTATTGGCGGAAACGGATGATCCCGAGGAGAGGCATGAGTTTGTGGAAATCATCGATAGCAATAATCGGATGTTGCTTCAATTGATCAGTGATATTCTAGACTTGGCAAAAATTGAATCCGGTACGATGGATTTCAAGTTCGCCGATATGAACGTAAAAGAGGTGATCAATGAGATCGTGACCTCATTCCGTATCAAGATGCCCGATAACGTAGCTCTGATCGCTCCCCAAGATTCACCGGAATGCCAAATCTATAGCGATCGTATGCGGCTGACGCAGGTAATATCCAATTTCCTTAACAACGCGATCAAGTATACGAGCGAAGGTTGTATCACCTTAGCTTACGAGATCATAGGTGATGAGATAAAATTCTCCGTGACTGATACGGGGGATGGCATGAGCCAAGAGATACAAGCCCATATCTTTGATCGTTTCTATAAAGGAAATACGTTTAAACAAGGTACGGGCTTGGGGCTATCTATTTGCGAGACCATCGTAAATAGGCTAGGTGGTCGGATCGGTGTAAATTCCGAGTTGGGCAAAGGCAGTACGTTTTGGTTTACGCATCCCTATTCCTTCTCGCCGAACGCTAAATCTCCTGCATCGCCTAATCCGGGAACGATATAAGAATGATCGTCGAGGTCATTATCTAATGCGGCGATCCAGATTGTAGTCTTGTCATCCGGCATTTTCTTCTGCAAGTATTCCAAGGCTTGTTTGCTTGAGATGATGGAGGCTACGTGTACATGGTCGGGTACTCCTTTGGTCAGCAGGGCCTCATACGCCAGTTCCATAGAGCTTCCGGTGGCCAACATCGGGTCGGATATGATCAAGGTTTTACCTGTTAAGCGAGGAGAGGCGATATATTCGATATGAATATCAAAATTCAAACGGTCTTTATATTTGCGGTAAGCGGATACGAAAGCGTTCTCCGCATTATCCAGATACCGAAGGAAACCTTGGTGGAATGGAAGCCCGGCACGCAAGATCGTACTAATCACGATTTGATCGTCCGGCGTATTCATCGGGGCTATACCTAGCGGGGACTGGATGTCTTTCGTACTGTAATGAAATTCCTTACTGATCTCGTAAGCCATGATTTCTCCGATACGCTCAACATTGCGACGGAAACGAAGGCTGTCTTTTTGTATGTCTACATCTCTAAGTTCTGCAACAAACTTGTTTAATATGGAATTTGTGTCTCCAAGATTGACGATTCTCATGAGTCTTTTTTTGAGCCCAAAAGTAATCATTTCCGGACACTAAAAATCATAAGTATGAAATTTTTCATTCATACTTATAAATGAAAGATTTCATACTTATGATTTTTTATCCCCTTACCGGGGATATTTTTACTACGTTTTCGGTGACTTTATTATTTCAGGTGGGCATTCATCGCCTCAAGGAGGAATTTACCCGGTTTGAATTTTACGGTCGTACGAGCGGGGATCATTACCGGAGTACCTGTTTTAGGATTTCTGGCAAGACGCTGTGTTTGCGGTCTTGGGATCAGTGTTCCAAATCCGACAAGTACGATTTCCTCATTTTCAGACATACGCTCAGTTACGATCTCGATGTAAGCATCCAATACTTTCTTCGCTTCTTGCTTTTGTAACCCGGTCTTGTCTGCTAAAGCCTCTATAAGTTCTGCTTTGTTCATAAATGCAAATTTTTTAAATTGTTAAACACTACAAATGTACACTTTGAAGCTGGTTTTATAGTTACGTTTTGCAAAGATACATTTGCATTTGAGTTTCTTATTAAACAAGGCCTACAGATGTTTGTTACATTTTTAAGAACAAAAAATGTTAATAATGTGTCCGTTTGCGAATTTCGAAACATTTATTGAATCTTGATATACCCGATTCGTGTGTACTTGATAGTACGGGATTCTATATGTTTTAAGACCTTAGCGGAAGTCAAAGTCAATTTTTCCCCTACTTGGAAAGCATGAGCGCCCGGTGGCAACGTTTGCGTGGTAAGACTACGATCTTTCGCTTTTATCCTCAATAAGAAGTAATTTCCGGCGATGTCCACGGCCGTGAGCAATTGATCTACATAGAAATATTCGGTACCACGGATAATCTGTGTCTTGTAAGAATCGTCTTCAATGCGGACTTTTGTGATTGTTAACTTTAAATCGCTCAATTTTTCTCCCGGTGTTCCTACAAAGCGGCTTACAGGCATTTTGTATTTCTTACGGGTCTGTAGGTCGAGATAGATTTTACTGTAGGTCACCGCTAACTCTTTAAAACGCATCTCGCTTTTTACGTGAGGCTCATATTTATCGGCTATCCAAACGACGTATCGGGGATCGATCGTATAGATGTCATGCAAATGGTATCCTCTGTATTTACCGAAAGAAATAATATCGTCTCCATTATCGGGAGAGTCTTTGATATCTGTCGTTATAAATAAAGGTAGAAAGGAGTTGCTTACCATCTTAATCGCCTTATTCACCGAGCTGATGGCATTCAAGTCGAGATTCGCCAAATAGACCGTCGGATGATAAGTGGCCGAAGGCGTAAAGAACCAAAGCGTATAATATAAGGTCTTTGAGGTAGGCAAAAGAATGTAGTACCGCCCTTTGTCTGACGTTTTTCCTCGATTGAACGTGTTTAACTTGTCGAGGATCATCTTCTGTATTTCACCGGATAGGCCGGACGTGTTCTCATCCATACGATCAACTCTATATACAAATCTACTGAAAAAATCCGGAACTACATAATTTGTGGATGAGTTATTTATGACTACTTTTGCCCTAAAAATAAAATAGACGATGAGAATAGAGCAGAATTATTCGTTGGAGAAACACAATACGTTCCATCTCCCGGTAAAGACACGTTGGTTCATGGAGTATGAGACGGAGGAGGAGTTGCAACGAATCTTACATGATGAATACTTTCAGGAATGTTTATCCTTGCATATAGGAGGCGGGAGCAATCTATTGTTCATCAACGATTATAATGGCATTATCATCCATTCCCGAATCAAGGGGATTTCTATCTCGGCGGAAACGGACGAGTATGTATCGCTTCGTGTCGGGGCTGCGGAGATCTGGGATGATGTCGTGGCATACGCCGTATCGAAAGGTTGGGGAGGTATAGAGAATCTTTCTTTAATACCCGGTGAGGCGGGCGCTGCCGCTATCCAGAACATCGGGGCTTATGGCATGGAGATCAAGGATGTGATCGAGAGCGTGGAGGCTTATAACCAGTTGACATTCGAGAAACGGACTTTTACGAATACGGATTGTGAATATGGATATCGTAATAGTTATTTCAAGAATGAGCATCATGACCCCCACATCATAACTTATATTACGCTTCGACTATCCAAGAACCCTAGCTTTTCGGTTAATTATGGGAACTTAAAGGAGGAGTTGACGAAATATCCGGAAGTTACTTTGGAAACGATCCGTGAGGCTGTCATAACAATTCGCAGGCAGAAGCTTCCCGATCCGGAAGTATTAGGCAACGCAGGCAGTTTCTTTATGAACCCGATAATTACGGCAGAGCATTTTGAGAAATTGAAAAAGCAATTCCCGGAAATCCCGTCTTATCCCGCTTCGGAAGGAAAGATCAAGGTTCCGGCCGGTTGGTTGATCGAGCAATGTGGGTTTAAGGGTAAAAAACATGGGCCGGTAGGTGTTTACGAGAAACAAGCGTTGGTATTAGTGAATTTAGGAGATGCCCGGGGGCATGAGATCGCGTTGGTCGCGGAGAGCATTCGTACCGCCGTAAAAGATCGTTTCGGTATAGAGCTTATGCCTGAGGTTAAATATGTCGGATAATGAAAATCGTTTTTTTAGGAACAGGAACGTCTACGGGCAATCCTGAGATAGGTTGCCAATGTGAGGTATGTACTAGTAAAGACCCCCGTGATTGGCGTCTACGGGCTTCGATCTTGGTAGAGACGGAAGGGAAACGGATATTGATCGATTGTGGTCCGGACTTCCGTTGGCAAATGATAACCAATAAGATTTACTATTTTGACGCCGTTTTAGTAACTCATGAGCACTACGATCATGTAGGTGGCTTAGATGATCTACGTCCTTTTGGTCGGTATAAAGATGTGGATATTTATGCGGAAGACAATGTCGTGGAGGCGATAAAGACTCGCATCCCTTATGTATTCCGGGAGCATAAATATCCGGGAGTGCCTAATTTGGTATTGCATACGATCGGGACGAAACCGTTTGAGGCCGCCGGTGTCATGATCACTCCGATCCGTGTAATGCACGCTAAGCTGCCGATCTTAGGTTTCCGTATCGGCAATATGGCTTACTTGACCGACCTTAAATATCTTCCGGAAGAAGAGTACGCTAAGTTGGAAAACCTTGATGTATTGGTTATTGATGCCCTTCGGAAAGGAGAGCATCAATCGCATGAGAGTCTGGAGGAAGCCTTAGCGAATATATCCCATATCCAGCCCAAGGAGGCCTATTTAATCCATATGAGTCATCGCATAGGGTTGCATGCGGTCATTGAAAAAGAGTTGCCTCCGCATGTACATTACTCATATGATGGATTAACGGTGACTTTTTAAGTCATATATTGAAAAGATTCTTTATCTTTGCCAGCTGAAAATCTAGAGAATAGCTGCTTTTTTTAAGTTAGTCGCTTATAGCAGGAGTGGTATATAATAAAAAACAATAATAGACTGTATGAATTTATCGTTTAAGAACGTACTATGCGTATGTTGCTTATTGCTGTCGGGATCTGTGTATGCACAGGTTCCGCAAGACTTGATTGACAAGGCGAAAGCCGCTGGAATGTCGGATACGCAGATCCAGCAGGAATTAGCCAAGCGTATGAAACAAGAAGGGGGATCAGTCGGATCTCAAGCTACCGCTACCGATGCGAAGGTTAGCGACCGGGTAATGCCGGTAATCGATGAAGGACAATCTTTAGAAGCCCAACGCAGAAATAATCTTCCTGCTTCAGCCATGGAGAATACCGTATTCGGGCATGAAATCTTCTCAAACAAGAACTTATCTTTTGCCCCAGATTTAAACATCCCTACACCTAAGGATTATGTGCTTTCCGCTGGTGATGAGTTATTGATTAATGTATGGGGAGATTCCGAGCTAAACTTGAAATTAAAGATCTCTCCGGACGGTACGATCCTTGTACCAAATTTAGGTCCGGTGTCGGTCAGTGGATTGACGATCGCTGGCGCTGAGACTCGTCTGCGTCAGGAGTTGAGCCAGATTATGTCTACGCTGTCTGGTTCGGGAGAGGGGAATACCTTTGTTTCCGTCAGTTTGAGCCAGATTCGTAGCATGAAGGTGAATATTGTCGGCGAGGTAGTCGCTCCCGGTACGTATACATTACCTTCATTCGCCACATTATTTAATGCGTTGTATGCCGCCGGTGGTGTGAATAAGATCGGTTCTTTGCGTAGCATCAAGGTATATCGCAATAGCAAGGAAATCGCTAATCTCGACGTATATGATTATTTATTGAACGGAAAGTACACAACGAATGTTCGTTTGGAAGAGAACGATATGATTATGGTAGGCCCGTACGACCAGTTAGCGGTGGTTCGAGGTAAGGTGAAACGTAATCGTATTTTCGAGTTGCGCAAGGGCGAGACCTTGAAGCAATTGCTGGATATGGCCGGCGGATTTACCGGCGACGCTTATACGAAGGACGTACAAGTGAAGCGTAAATCAGATAGTCGTTACCAGATCTCTACGGTTTCGGAAGATAAGTTCGCTTCTTTCGTGATGCAGGATGGCGATTCTTTGCAGGTAGATTCCGTTATTCCTTTTTATGAGAATCGTTTGGTCGTGACGGGAGCTGTATGGCGTCCGGGAGAATATGAGTTAAGTCCGTCGGTCCGTACGGTAAAGCAATTGGTAAAACAGGCCGCGGGTCTTAAGGGAGACGAGTTCGCCGGCCGTGCCTTGATTACCCGTTTGAATCCGGATTTCACGACTACGATGATCGCCGTGGATATTCGTGGTATCTTGAACGGTACCGCTCCAGATGTGGAGTTGCAAGCGGAAGACCAATTAAGCATTCCTTCCCTATTCGATTTGCGCGAACCTTATACGATCAAGGTTGGCGGAGCCGTGAATTACCCGGATACGGTGCTTCCGTATCGTCATAATTTGACAATAGAGGACGCTATCATGATGGCCGGTGGCTTAAGAGAGTCCGCTTCTTCTATTAATGTAGAGGTAGCCCGTCGTGTGAAGGATCCTAGTTCCAATCAGAATGTCAACCGGATCGCTGATGTATATAACTTCTCGTTGAGTGAGGACTTCAAGTTGAATGCGGGAGATACGATCTTTACGCTAGAGCCGTTCGATGAGGTTTATGTTCGTTTCTCCCCGGGGTATCACGAGCAACAGGTCGTGAAGGTGAACGGTGAGATCACTTTTGCCGGTAGCTATGTATTGGCTACGAAGAACGCACGTTTGAGTGACATTGTCGCGAAAGCGGGAGGCGTTACCCCAGAGGCTTATGTAAAAGGTGCCAGCTTGAAACGTCAGTTGACAGAAGATGAATTGAAACGCATGGAGACCCTTCTGGCTTTAAGTGAGGCGAATAAGCAAAGCCGGGATTCCATCGGTGTAGCGTTGATGAATGTGAAGGACTATTCCGTAGGTATTGATTTAGAGAAAGCGTTGGCAAATCCGGGCAGTATCGATGATGTCGTGCTTCGTGATGGTGATGAACTTTATATTCCGCAGTTGCAAAGTACGGTGAAGATGAGTGGAGCCGTGACTTATCCGAACAGCGTGACTTACACGAAAGGTATGTCAGTTACGGATTGCTTGTCTCAAGCCGGTGGTTATAATGATATCGCACGTAAGTATCCGATCGTAATATATATGAATGGTAAGGTCGCTACGACGAAGCGTACCGCTATCTTTTTCAAGCGTTATCCGAAAGTGGAGCCGGGCTGTGAGATCGTAGTTCCGACGAAGACGCAACGTGAGCGCCGAAGCTTGGCTGAGATCATGAGTATCAGTAGCTCCGCTACCTCTATGGCCGCGATGATTACCTCTATTGTTAACATGATTAAAAACTAATCAGGCATGGATACGATAAACGAGATAAAAAGACAAGAGTTACCTGAGGAGCAGGAGATCGATTTAATCGAACTGGCGCAAAAACTGTGGAAAGAGCGTAAGTTCTTATTGAAAGGCTGTGGTATTGCGGTGGTAGTAGGTTTGATTGTAGCTTTCAGTATTCCCAAGGAATATACAACTACGGTGAAATTGGCACCAGAGACACAGGATGCGGCAAAAAAATCTAGTCTTGGCGGTTTGGCTGCTATGGCTGGGATTAATCTGAATGCCGCTGCCGGTGCGGACGCGATCTCTCCGGATTTGTATCCGGATGTGGTGCAGAGTACCCCGTTTCTGTTGGAATTGTTTCCGGTAGAGGTTACCGATAAGGAAAAGGAGTTAAGCACTACATTGTATGATTATATGAGTGAACATCAACGTAAGGCTTGGTGGGGATATATTGTCTCCGCTCCATTCAAGGCGTTGGGTGCGGTAATGAGTTTAATCTCCGGTGACGAGGAAGAGTCTGAGGGCTTGAATCCTTACCATTTGACAAAGGATCAAGAAGAGGTGGTGAAGGCCTTGCAGGAGCGGGTTTCTGTTTCCGTGGACAAGAAGACCTTGGTTATCACGGCTTCCGTACAGATGCAGGACCCGGTTATTTCCGCTCAGATGACAAAGGTCGTTTTGGAAAACCTCCAGAATTATATTACGAATTATCGTACGCAGAAAGTAAAGCAAGATTTGGAATTTACCCAGAAGGTATTTGGCGAGTCACGTGACGCTTATTATAAAGCGCAACGTGCGTACGCTGCTTTCGAGGATGCCAACCGTAATATTATCTCTTCCAGCTACCGTACGGAGCAGGAACGTTTGAAGAATGAGATGACCCTTACGTTTAATGTTTACAATACGTTGGCGCAGAAGTTGGAGCAAGATAAATTGCGTGTACAGGAAGAAACTCCGGTGTATACCGTAATCGAGCCGGCTACCGTACCTTTGAAAGCATCTTCTCCTAAGAAGGCACTTATCTTGGTCGGTTTTGTCTTCCTCGCTTTATTCGGATGTATCGGATATTTATTCGTAAAAGATATGTTTGTGTCAGCATTCAAGAAAGAAGGGACTGAAGCTTAATTCCCGCAAACCGTAAAATAGACCACGGCCTCGTCATGACTGACTTGTGCCGTGGTTTTTATTTGTGGGAATAGCCGATTGATCCGAGTAGTTATCGTATCGCATAAGTTGGGGTAAAAGTTCTCCAAGGTTTCTTCATAGGGCTGCTCATTGAAGCAGCAAAGGCTTCCTTCATTATAGAATAAATCCATTGCCAACCATTGATTTTTCATTTTCCACTCCGTCGAGTCATTCATTTGAACCTGTAAATCTAAAGAGGCGCTTTGGATGAAGAGATTCATCGCGCCACTCTTGCCTTTTTTACTAATTAGATCAGCTAATTCCGGAATGATCTGTGCGGGGTACATCTGTTGCTTTTTCGCTGTCTCTACCAATAATTTTCGATTGTAGGACACCACGAATATACCCTCGTGGTAGTAACAACCTAGAAAATGCTTATCAACATCCGGATAGTATCTAACAGGAACGGAAGCTTCCTCTCGTTGCTGGGCAGGAAAAGTGAAAGAAGCGTCCAGTTGCTTGAAAATACGCTCTGCCGTATGACTATCCATAGGGGCGTACAAGATATCCCCTTGTGGATAATAAGCGATCAAGAAAGACGATAAATCCGGATTTTGCTGTATTAAAGAGAGGAAAATAGCGGGCGTATGATCCGAGAACGCCTTGCGTATATTCTCCATGGGTAATATCATCTTCTCGAATACAGGAGGACGATTGATAGCAAAAATTGCTGTGGGGGTCGGGATGACCAAGCTATAGGGATCTACCGTGGCGACAAATTGCTCGTCGCTCATATTCTTGTAAAAGTACCTCACGCAAACGATCGTAGCCAAAAACAAGACAATGAATGCCATTATGTCTTTCTTGCCGATCCTCATGTTTGCTTTAGGAAGTATTTACACCAAGGCTTTAATCCGCATTCCTCACATTTCGGTTTCCGGGCGAGGCAAACATATCTTCCATGTAATATCAACCAGTGATGGGCGATGGGGATCAGTTCTTCCGGAATGTTCTTCACTAGCTCCTTTTCCGTTTCCAAGGGTGTCTTGCTATTATTGGTCAAGCCGATCCGGTTGGAGACACGGAATACGTGCGTATCTACCGCCATGGCTGGCTTGTCATATACAACGGATGCGATTACGTTCGCAGTTTTTCTTCCTACACCCGGAAGTTTCTGTAGCTCGTCAATATCGGAGGGAACCACGCCTTTGAAGTCCTCTATCAGCATCTTCGCCATACCTACCAGATGTTTAGCCTTATTGTTCGGGTAAGATACGCTTCGTATGTATTCAAAGACGACTTCTGGTGTGCTAGCTGCCATTACCTCGGGAGTAGGGAAAGCCTCGAACAGGGCAGGAGTGATCATATTCACTCGCTTATCCGTGCATTGTGCGGATAGGATTACCGCTATCAATAATTGATATGGATTGTCATAATGTAGTTCAGTCTCGGCTACCGGTACGTTCTCCTTAAACCAGTTTAATACGCCTTTATATCTTTCTTCTTTTCGCATTGTTTTTTCGGTTTCTATTTTTCGCATCCTAAAGGTATAACTTTTAAAAGGAATATACAAGCGGAGATGTGCCAAAAATGAGATACTCCCGAATTGTACGAATAAATAAAAAAGTACCGATCTCCTTCTTCCATCTAAGAGAGAAAGAAATCGGTACTTTTTTATTTATTATTCCCTAACGATCTGGTGGATATGTATAGGTTCTTTTCCTATTGTGGTGATTTCTAAAGAAGAGAAATCCTCGAACATGGTTTTATTTAATTTGATGTAGCCTACGTTCCCTTGATAGACGATGTTTTTCTCACCATCTTGAGAGAGGCCGGTGATAGATACCAAATTCTCGTTACTTCCGGAGAGGAAGAAAGATACGGCGTTGATATCATCGCATTTTATGTGAATTATTTCTCCCGGATTCAAGTTCTTATACGTATCTAGGTTCATATCGTACATCATAAGAGCCTCATTGATTTGCGGGTCTTGTTTGGTTGTCGCCGTGAATCCTAGTACATATAGCTCCATTTGCTGATCCGAGTTATTTCGCATACGGATATAACGGGCTTTCGGATCGATGATGCGGATCGTATCCTTAGCGTTTTCCGTGGAGACATGGGGGATTAGGCTCCAGCTCTTTCCGTCAGCAGACCACTCGAATACCCGTCCGGGTTGGTTGCTTTTCGGAAGATTGAAACAGAAGGATTCCGCTTCTTTCTGGATTTCCCAGCCGATACCCAGATATTGATTAGGCTGTACCTTGACTACCTCGAATAGGGGGACGTAACCGACCGTATTATCACCCTCGGCACAAGGCTGGCTCTTCAATTGGTCGATATTCGTGAATATGGAAGGGATGCTAACCTTCACCTCGTCTGGGGCGATACCGTCCGTAGATAGCAGGTTACGACCTGTCTGGCGGTATAAGTCTACGATGAAAGGGTGTAAGACTTTCGATCCGACTTTCACGCCTTTAGGCTGTGCCTTCTGGTTCAGCGTGCGGTTTATCAGTTTCATGCTATCTAGCAAGGCAGATGTTTCCAGATAGCGTTGCCATGTATAAGACCGGTCTTTCTCATACCAAGCGTGCGCCATATGCAGAGCACTTGTACCGGCTTTTCCTAAGAACTCGAATTGGATAAGCCATGGATTGATTTGTTCGATCAGGCGTTTATTGGGACTTTGGCTGTAGATCATGCTCGGGGAAGCCGTGATTTGAGCGAATAAGGTTCCCAGAAGATTTGCGCTTTGCTCTGGGAACGTGTTTTTCTTATATCCGGTAAGGAATGTCTGGATAGGAGCCACATAGTTAGCAGACTCTTCCCGGCGGTATTGATGTCCGTTCGGACCCGGATCGCAGTTATGCTCGCAGAAAATGCGGAAAGCCATGGAGGCCTCCGGCATAATAAAGTCGCAAGCGTCTTTCCATGCCTGTGTAGGATCGTAATTCTTGATATTCCAAGTGTACATTCCAACGCCGAATATAGCGACCTTGGAAGCCTCGGCATATTCCATAGGATTGGATACGAATCCGGTCATGGTGCCGGCGGCTTGCGTATCTAGGCCGTAGGCGGCTCCCATCAACAAATGATCTTGGCAATAATCGCTTACGGGGAAGTTCCACCAGATATAGGCGGGACGACGGATACGGTTGTTTACCCATTCGACGCCTTCTTTCGTGATATCGGCTACGACACGGTCTCCGGTCCACATGATTTGGATGGCGGGATCGAGTTGGGTACCGAGGATATCCAGATAGTCGGTCTTAGCCCATGAACGGTTGTATTCGGTAGGGCACATGATCAGGGGTTGCACGTCATTTTTTTTGCTGATAAATTCCTTATGGATGTAATTCAATAAGCCGGCTTGCTTTTCCGGGCGGGCTCCCTCTCCGGATATATCATCGAAGAAAACGGCGAAAGAGCGTACGCCCAAATCGTACATTTTCTCGAATTTGGAAAGGATGTTCATGCTATCTGTCAGGTTCCATTGAATGTCTTGTCCCGGGTGGATGGCCCAAACGAAGTTTACTTTGTTATGGGCGGCCTCTTTCGCTAGTTCCTTGATATGCTCGGCTTCCTCGGCGGGATAAGGTTTGCGCCAGTTGGGGGAGCTGTGATAAGGATCATCTTTCGGACCATAGATATAGGTGTTCAGCTTGATCCTTCCGTAAAAGTGGATTTGCTCGATACGGTCGGCGTGGCTCCAAGGCTGTCCGTAGAATCCTTCCACGGTACCCCGGAATAATACGTCCGGATAGTCCTTGATCGAGCAGAGAGGCAGGATCTTCTTACCCTCGTCATATTTAGCTAATTGCTTGAGGGTTTGGGCGGCGTAAAACAAGGAATTATCGTCTACGATCCCGATTGTGATGCCTTTTTTAGTGATCGTCAGCGTATAGGCACCCGAGCGTTGCATTTCCGGAGTTTTGTCTTTTAGCTTCTTGATCTCTAAAGGGAGAGATTTGCCGGATTTAGCGAAAGGTAGCGCTTCTTTAAGTAGTTTGACCGCATCTGCGTCTGGATTATTTATACCCCGTAGGGTATATCCATGGGACGGTGCGTATGTCTGGCTGGAAATAGTCACCTCTTGGGGCTCGGGGAAGATTCCTAGGGATAGCTTTTGGCTATGCGTTAGGCTGCAAACGCCTAGAAGGAGCATGGTGACGAGTAAATACTTTAGTGTTTTCATATGCGATATGATTTAATGTTAACGTTCGTAAATGTAGGGAATAATTAGACACGAAGCACACGGAGGGCACGGATTTGTTCCGTGTGCTCCGTGTTTTAGATCTTATAGGGAGAATAGCAATACCCGGTTATCCGGATTTGTCCATTCATGGATCAAGCTACGCACGTCGCTATATTCGGCGGGAGTGAACTGTTGCTTGTCCAACTCGATCGTACGTACTACCTCGATCGTATTTCCTCTTGGTGTGATCGTGCGGGTTACTTTACCAAAAGGCTTGCTTATCACTTGCTCTTTTGTGGAGGTCTGCAACTTCATGCCCTCGGCGGGAGTAACCGTGTAGGTTACCTCTTCCTTGATCAGGGAGGGGAGTTCGAATAAGTTGGAACGCTTGCTGTTCAAGGCGCTCATGCCCCAGCTATCGATACCGCCTGTTATAGCCGGAAGGGTACAGATGGCGAATCCGTTTTGTGCTTCGTTCTTGGAGACGCTGACGGCTTTATTCTCCTTGATGATCGTAGGCTCTGCCTGTAGGGCGATCGACGTGCCGTTCAACGTGAGTACCTGATCTAACTCACCCCGGGCTGTTAATGCGGAAGGGGCAAGGCTGACCGCCGAAAGGTATTTGTCTTTCCCTGCGACAGTCGCTTTTACGGCAAGATTCTTGATCGTGCTTAATCCACAAGCGTCTATATCCAGATTCCCGGGATATACGGCGACTACTTCCGATTGAATGCCGACGGCGTTCAATAAGACGTTCAGAAGCTGGGTCTTCTCGGCTAATGTACCGTAAGCGCTGCGAAGGGCCGTATCGACATTGCGGATGGAATAACCCGTACAAGCGAGGGGGATGGCGCAATATCCCATGTTGTTGACTACATGGTTCCGGATGGCGTTCACCTTCTCTTCGTCGCTAGTAGCCTTTTCCGTGATATAAGAGCCGAACGTTTTGCTCTCGTAGTTTCCGGAAGTGTTAAAACGCTTATTTAGCGTAGATAATGCCTCCTTGTTGGAACTATAGCTTGAAGCGATTAGGCGGGGAATCCCGTCTTGGTTTTGAGGAAGGAAAGCTTCCCGGGAAGAGGCCGGCAGGTTACGTAAAGTCCAGCTTACCTCTTTAGCGCCGTTTCGGGTGGCTTGGGATGCTTTTGCGTCGCTACCCAATAATTGCCAAGCGAGCGGACTGTTTTCCGGTACGGAGATAGAGACCTTGCATTCCTTCACGGGAGAAGTCTCTTGTAGTCGCTCGTTGATATCCAGAGCCGGATAGTAGCCCGGTTTTGTGATAATAGAGTAATCCAAGTAAATCGTGGCCCCAAGTTCTAGGCCAGTGTGTACCACGACCATTTCCTTAAGTTGGTTATAGGCCGGAGCGTCGGCGGCGAAACGGGGCAGGACCTCCACGAAGGCGTTATCGGGTGTCTTTACGATCGTACCGTCTTTCTGCCTCGTATAGGATGAGTGAATCTTCAGTGTTTGGAAATCGGGATTGTAGACGATAAAACTCTCGCCATACGTGCTATTCATCGCAGTGTGCGTGAAGAGCGTCAATTCCATGGAGGATCGATATTCTTGGCTACCGTCGGCATGCAAGGTCCAAGCTTTCGATACCTTCCCGTACTCAGCCTCCGATGCGGCGAATGAAGTAACCGTCATCGCTAACAAGCTTAGGAGAAGAATCAGTTTATAGGTTATCTTAATCATTGTCTTTCTGTTTTTATTTCTTGATAATCAAATAGTCACCATAACTCTTATAAGCGTTCACGGCGGAACGGAAACCTTTCCAGTCGGCTGCGTCGTAGACACGCTTCTTCAACGCTAGCTTCTGGCGCAAGACGATGTTCTGGTCGCCTTCCTGCGAAAGGGAACCTTCGAAATCGGCCGCATTGCTTTGCAGGGCGTCATTCTTCGGGGCGTTCAAGAGGGTATAGCCCTTGGGGAGGCGGATGGTCTCATCTTGTTCTACCAAACGGGAGCAAGCATCCTTGAATCCATACGCACGGTTTTCCGGTTTCGTATCGATACGCAAGAAACTCTTCACTTGATTGTAGAGGTTATTCATGACTAGCGGTTTGATAAGCATCTGGTCTCCGGCGATAATCGCGTAATCGGGGATCTCATAAGAGAACGTGATCTTGATAGGGGCCGCTTGATAGTTCTTCGGGTCCTTACCGTAATCTACACGAAGCAGTTTGGCGTTGGGGGATACGGTCAGCAATTGCTTCTCCATCGTGTTCTGCCAGTCGGATTGCCATCCGGTGGTGAAGATGCGGCGGATATTGCTGTCGGATTGTCCCTCGGCGGTGATCGTGAATTGTCCGCGGAGCGTGCCTTTCTCGTCTAGGCGATTGTCAGCGTGGATGCGGACGTAGTGGTTCTCCGGGGCGGAGACAGGGGTTAAGCGGAGGTCGGAGCCTTCGGGCACACCCGGGAGGTAGTTCTGCTGTTGCTCGGCGCTACTCCATAATTCCCGGCAGAAAGGAACCCAAGTCGGATCGAGAGGCATATACGTACCGCTCGCCAGTTTTACCACCGCCACGCAATGGTTGAAATGGTCGGCGGGGATGCTTTCTACACGGCTTCCCGCCATTGTCATCGCCGGGTAAGCCTCGAAGCCGGCCATGCGGAGGAAGGCGATCAACGTACCGGCGATATCCTTGCAGACACCGCAACGATCGGTATAATTCATTTTCAGGTTGTGAAGCGTGAACCCCTCGCCTTTACCCATCGAGATTCCGGAGTAACGGATGTTATCGGCCACCCAGTGGGTCAGCACGGCTATCTTCTCCATTTCCGTTTTCTTGCCTTTGATCAGCTCGTCTACCTTTTTCTGGGCTTCCGGGATCGCGGTAAAGCTTCCGTAATCCTCGTTAACCTTATTGAACCAAAGGGATTTATCCTCCCAGCGGGGAGTACTGGACATCATGAGCTTCGGGGCAGCGTCGAATAGGTCTACCATGTTCGGTTCCTTGGCGAAAGGAAGGATATCGTCGGAGGCGAAGGTATATACTTTCCGTCTGTCCTCGTATCGCATCGAAGAGGTACATTCGCCTTGGTAGAACTGGAATTGCAACTCTTTCTCCATCGGCATGGATACCCGGTACACCTTGCGCACGGTAGGCTCGGTAGCCCAGAAGGGGACGATATCGTAAAACTGTCCTCGCATAGGAGGGATGAAACGCTCGTCGTCGTCACCCGCCGTCAGCAAGGCGTAGGTGAAACCTTTCTTGGCGATCTCGTACTCCACGATATCTCCCGGTTGCAAGCGGCCCACTTCCAGCATGATCTGCCGGGCGCCCCAGTAGATGGCACGTGCGGGGGCGGCGTAGTCGCAAGCTTGGGTTACGTCGAGATTGATCACGTCGCCGTTCGCACGGTAGATCGTGGCGTAACGAAACTCGGCGTGCGCCGTCAGCGGGTCGTAATCGTATTTGATGATACGGTTGGCGACGGCTCCTTTGGAAGTCTGTACCTTAAAAGCCTTGCATACGGCGAAAGCCCCCGAGCCGGTAGGTTGTACCGTAACGGCGGTGCTATCCAGCAAGGTGACGCAGTCGTATCCTGCATAGGCTTGCGATTTCTCCAAGGTAGGATCTTGCGGGTATCGGCAAGAATCCTGCCCGTACATAGGCGATAAGGCCAATAGGGAGACCGCGGTGATTGTTAGAATTCTTTTCATGTTTATAGTGTTTTTGTAATGATATTTCTCGCTAGCTCCCGGCAGGCGGCACGGTCGATCTTGCCGCTTCCGGTTTGGGGGATCTCGCTTACCTTTATGATGTGCCTCGGACGGAGGTACTTGGGCAGGCTGGCGAGAACCTCTGTTAGCATCTCACCTCGTAGGTTTGAGGCAAGCAGTAGCACGACCGCCTCTCCCAACCGAGGGTCGGGGGCGGCGGTGATGGCATAGGGGCGGTCGAGGTAGGGCCGTAGCCGCTCTTCCACCTCCTCGATCTGGATCTTGATACCTCCGCTATTGATAATATTATCTTTCCTTCCGATAATGGCGAAACTCCCGTCCGGCAGCAGGCGGGCGACATCGTTCGTCACCAGCCGCTCGTCGCAAACCAATGGGGCGTCTATCACCAAGGTATTCTCCGGTGACAAGGATAACGTCACCGAGGGGAAGGGATGGTAATAGGGCGAGGCTTCCGGCCCGTTCAGCCGGCGCAGGGCGATGTGGGACAGCGTCTCCGTCATTCCGTAGGTGGAATAAACCGTGTTTGGCATCTGCCGTATCTCCTGTTCCAAGGCTGCGTCAATCGCCCCGCCGCCGATAATCAGGATATCCGTTTGCTCCAGCCGTTTACGTTCCTCGGGTACTCGCAACGTATTGTAAACCTGCAAAGGAATCATGGCGGCAAAGCGCAGGGGCGTATCCCCCCAATCCGCCAACGGGTGTCCGGAGGGTTCGCACACCTCCAGATCCAGTCCGGCGTATAGGGAGCGGACCACCATCATCTTTCCGGCTATATAGCGTAGGGGCATACATAACAAGGCCTTGTCGCCCTTCTTAAGCCCCAGATAATCGCAGGTAAGCCGGGCGCTGTTCAGCATCCGGTCCTTGCGTACTCGCATCCGCTTGGGCGTACCGGTGGAGCCAGAGGTCTGGACTTCCAGAAAAGGGGAGGGATCGTGCCATTCAGCTAAGAATGCCTGTAAATCTTCTTGTATCGGCATAGGTCAAAGGTCGTTGGTGAACCAGATGGTGTCTCCTTTTCGTTGGATCAACTTATGTTTATCGTCCTTGAAAATCTCGCCGGTTCCCAGACCTTGCGGTAGCGGGTTACCTAGCGTGGCGCACCATTGGGCGATAGCGTTCAGTCCGATTTGCGATTCCAGAGCGGAGGTGACCCACCATTTAGGTTGTTCAGGGGTACTCCCTAAGATAGTTTCCGCTAAGTGAACCCATTCCGTGCATCCGGCGATACCTCCGTGGAGGGAAGGCTTTAATATAATGTATTGGGGATGGATCGTTTCCAACAACTGCCGTTTCTCGTCCGGGGCGTTACAGCCGATCAGTTCCTCGTCGAGAGCGATGGGAAGGGGTGACTCTGCCGCAAGGCGTGCCATCTCTTCCAACTGCCCGGCACGGATAGGCTGCTCGATGGAATGCAAGTCCATCTCGGCGAGCCGCTTCAGTTTGTCCATCGCCTCCGAGGGGAGGAAAGCGCCGTTGGCATCTACCCGAAGCTCTATTTCCTTGGCAGAGAAATGCGCACGGATGTGTTTCAATAAAGAGAGTTCCCGGTCGAAATCGATAGCGCCGATCTTCAGCTTGACGCAGCGAAAGCCCTCCTTCATCTTTTCCTCTACCTGTTCCAGCATGTACTTATAATCGCCCATCCAGATCAGTCCGTTGATGGGGATGCCTGCCTGCCCCTGCGAGAAGGGCGTGTCGTAATGCCGCCAACCGCCCTGTTCATAATGGCGCATGGCCGTCTCCAGCCCGAAAAGGATGGATGGGTAATGGCGCAAAGATTCGGTGTCAACATATCCCTTCTGTTCCAGATCGAGGCAAGCCTTGGATAACGTGATCTCGTAATCCACTCCATAATCGCAACTGAGATCCGGCAGGGGGGCACATTCTCCGATACCAATAACCGAGGGTTCGTCCTCCTTACGGATTCGGACCTTCCACAATTTCCGGGTAGTGTAAACACCCCGTGAGGTTCCTGCCGGTCGCTTGAAAGTCAAGCACCGGGGAACCACCTCAATCCTATATAACCTCTCCTTTACCATTCATTCTTAATTATTCATTATTCATTCTCAATCCCCCTACGGGAATTTCGGGTAATCCTCGAAGCGGGGACGGCGTTTCTCCAAGAATGCCTTACCGCCTTCCTGCGCCTCGTCCGTCATATAGTAAAGCATGGTAGCGTCTCCGGCCAACTCCTGTATACCGGCCTGTCCGTCCAACTCGGCGTTTAAGCCCGCCTTGATCATGCGCAAAGCCAACGGGCTAAGCAACATCATCTCCTCGGCCCATTGAACGTACTCGTCCTCTAATTTATCCAAGAGGACTACCTTATTTACCAGACCCATATCCAAAGCCTCCTGCGCATTGTACTTGCGGCATAGGAACCAGATCTCACGGGCCTTTTTCTGTCCGACCACACGGGCGAGGTAAGAAGAGCCGAACCCGGCGTCGAAGCTACCCACACGAGGGCCTGTCTGTCCGAAGATAGCGTTCTCGGAAGCGATCGTAAGGTCGCAAACCACGTGCAATACGTGTCCGCCGCCGATAGCGAAACCATTCACGGCCGCGATGACGGGTTTCGGGAGAGAGCGGATCTGCTTTTGTACGTCCAATACGTTCAAGCGAGGTACGCCGTCTTTACCCACGTAGCCGCCACGTCCTTTCACGTTCATATCGCCTCCCGCGCAAAAGGCCGTATCTCCGGCTCCTGTCAGAACGACTACGTTAATGTCCGGGCGTTCCCGGCAGATGTAAAAGGCGTCGCTCATCTCCGTGGTCGTAGTCGGGGTAAAAGCGTTGCGATACCGTTCCCGGTTGATCGTAATGCGGGCGATGCCGTTGTAGAAATCAAATAAGATCTCCTCATATTCCTTGATGGTTGTCCATTCTCTTTTCGTTTCCATATATTATATGTTTTGTGCTTGGAATGAATTTTTTAGTTGATGATAATATTCCTTGAGCAATCGTACGTCTTCCGCTTTGTCCGTGAAAACCTCCATGAATAGGGGATGTTCGCTCGGTTGCTCCGTTTGGGTAAAGGCGCTCATCGCCGCTGCCAACTCCTCGGCATTATGGACAGCGGAGTAGGAGAATCCCCTTTCCGTGGCCCATCCCTCCGCTGAGGTCTGGTGGGAGGCGGTAACGTAACGGTGCGTACGCTCGTTCATCTTGAATCCCGGCAAGGCTTGGAAGATCTCGCCACCTCCGTTGTTCAAGAGCAGGATGCGAAGGTTATTGTGCAAGTTACCGTTCCACAACGCATTCATATCATAGAAGAAACTAAGATCGCCTATAACGATAAAGTTTAGTTTTTGCGAGGCCGAGGCGTATCCGATGGCCGTAGACAAGGAGCCTTCGATCCCGCTCGTACCTCGGTTACAACAAACCTCAACCGTCTCGGGTACGGTGTACAATTGTGCGTAACGTACGGTGGAGCTATTCCCCAGATGCAAGGCCGATTCAGCCGGAAGCGAGCGTATCAAACCACCGATCGCCGCCATTTCGGAGTAAGCGAACTCCGGCTCCGGCAGGTTCCGGGATTTGTATTCCCAAGCCTTCGGATATTCAATCTGCCTATTCTCCAGCATATAAGCGATTTTCTCCAGAAACTCGAAAGGGTCCATCTCGATCACCGTGGTCAGGCTACCGAATAAATCCGCTACCTCTCCATCCAATGAGACATGCCAATGCTCCTTAGGCGGGTGTTTCCGCAAAAACTCTTTCAGCCGCTTGGAGACAATATGGCCGCCGTAGGTGATCACGAGCTCGGGAACTAGCTTCTCTTTTTCCTCCTCCGGGGTAGCGTACAGGATAGCGTCGAAATTCTTGATCGGTAATCCCGGTACGATACGGTTGCCGATGTGCTCGGAGAGCCAAGTGAAATGCTTGTATAGTAACTTGCATATTTTCTTCTCGAAGAGATAGATCAAGCTCATTTGTCCCGCTATCATCATCCGCTTGCTATATTTGTTCAAGCGCTCGATCAGGTCATCATATTTCCGGTCGTACACGTTCAAGCCTTGATAACGGGTGATTACCCGTACCTTCGGCAATTCGGGTGTCGTGAACTGAAATAAAGGCTCGGAGATCGGAACGTTGATATGCACCGGTCCTTTGCCGTGATGGTTCAGTTCCAACAACGCCTCGTTGATCAATCGATTGCAATACCATTCATCTTGATCCGTATGTATTTCCGGTAGCTGCACCGATTTCTTTACCAGCGAGCCGAACACCCCGGGTTGCGGCAAGGTCTGTCCGTCCATTTGCCCGATCCATGCGGCGGGGCGGTCGGCGGATATCACGACAAGCGGAACTTTCTGATAGAAAGCCTCCGCTACCGCCGGATGTATATTCAGCAAGGCCGTGCCCGAGGTACAGCAAACAGCCGCCGGCTTACCTCCGTGCAACGCTAGCCCTACGGCAAAGAATCCCGCGCTTCGTTCATCCGTCACGGAATGGCAATTGAAGAACGAATGGTTTGCCAATGTGTGCACAATCGGAGAGTTCCGGCTTCCCGGACATAGCACGATATTACTTACGCCGTGCTCTATCAGCAAGGCTACCAATTGAAGGATGTTCTTTTTATCGCTATACATTATATGATATAAAATTATAAATTACCCACTATTCTCCGCATCGTATCTAATTTATCCTCTGTCTCCTGCCACTCATCTTCTAGCTGCGAGGCCGCCAACAGACCGCCTCCGGCATACAGCGTAAAGGTTTGGGGGAGGATATTCATGCAACGGAGGTTTACGTACAGATCTGTTTTGCCTTTGGGATCCAGCCAACCGATGAAACCGGAGTAATAGCTACGATCGTACCCCTCATTTTCGATGATGAAATGATAAGCCTCCTCCTTGGGAAGACCGCAGACGGCTGGAGTAGGGTGTAATAGTTGAAGGACATCACCCAGCTTCTCGGGATTCGGCAAGGAGAAGAAGAAATCACTTTTCAAATGAGAAACCTCTCCGGCCCGGGCTGAATAAGGCCCCTTCTCCTCGGGAGTAATACCCAAGGTGGACAGCTGGCGGCGTATATAGGAGGCGACTAATTGCTGTTCTCTCCAATTCTTATGGTCCCAGCTTTTCGGTAATTTCCCGTCTCGTAAGGATTGGGTTCCGGCCAAAGCTACCGTTTGCCAGTCACCTTTCTCGCCGGATAACAAGATTTCCGGTGTCCCACCCATCCAAGTTCCGGTTTCCGGGGTATGGCAAAGGTAGACATAGGAGCGGATATATCGTTCTTCCGCGGCGAAGAATGCCTTGCCGGGTGAGAAAGAGGGATCTTTCCAGATCGTTTTGCTACGGGATAGGACTAGTTTATCTTGGCTTCCTTTTAGCAAAGGGTTGGTAAACAGGGAGAAATGGTAAGCGTATCGTTCCTTCTCCTCGGATTCGGACGGGATTTCGATTTCATTCGAAGGGAATTCGTTTTTCTCTCGAGAGAAATCCCAATCGGATTCGGAGGGGATTTCAAAGCAATCCGGTTGGATTAAAACGATAGGTCGTTCCGCTGTCACCTGAAACGGAGCGATTACAAAACCGCTCCGTTCATTTAAGTCTTTTATGTCGTATAATAGGCAAGGAGAGCCGGCACTTTGCATCCTGAAATGGAGCCTATCCTCACCGGGAATACGCCAAATAGCGAAACTCCGGCCTTGCTTGATCAACGTGTCTATTATTTCGTAAGAATCTCTTGGAATCATTTCTTCTTTAGTATACTATTGATTACCCGTACAGAGGAAACCAGTTTGTCGGTAGAGGTGAATATGTCTACGTTCCACACATGGGATGAACGGCCTTTGTGGATAATCGTCCCGACGGCACGTACCGTGTCTCCCTCGTGGGCGGACGACATATGGCTGCCGCTAACTTGCATGCCGACTACCATCTCGTCCGGTTTCGCCAGAATCATGGAACCTAGTCCGGCCACGGTCTCTGCCAGAGCCAGTGTAGCGCCTCCGTGCAAGATACCGAAAGGCTGGCGGGTCCGTTCGTCTACAGGCATGGTCGCTTCCACACGATCCTCTGACGCATAGGTATATTGAATGCCTAGATTACCCATTAAAGCATGTTTGGCCCGTGCGTTTAGTTGATCTAACGGAACCTCTGTGGGTTTGATCGTGGCAAGGATCGCTTTCTCGATCGCTACCGCCACACCTTCCATATTATTGGGTAAGGTCGTGAAATCGGCACAAGCCTTTACGGAATCGCGTGCGTTACCCATCGCCACGCCGGTACCGGCTAATTGAAGCATGGATACGTCGGCCACGCCATCACCGATAGCGACAACCTCTTCGGTCGTGATATTCAGCATCTCCATCAATACCGCCAACGTATTTCCCTTATTGATGAAATGAGGAGCTACCTCCAAGAAATAGTCCTCGGAGCGGAAAGCTTCCAATACCCCGTCCAGACGTTTCTTCCAATGATTTTCGAGACCCACTAGATTGTTCTCGTCATCGCTGGTAAGAATACACTTACAGGGTGCGAAATCCACCGCTTCCGGGAAATTCTCCACACCGATGATGCGCATCTTATTGAGTTCGGCCTCCTCTTGGACATGCTTGTTTTCCGGGCTATCGGTTAGGATATAGTCCTTGTGATATGTGAAGATCGCGAAACCGTTTTCCTTCGCCTTCCGGTTCAAATAAGGAATCATGGCCGGATCGATTCGTTTCTCGAACATCAATTCTCCGGTCTGGGCATTGATGATCTGACCTCCGTTATAAGATAATATGAAACCACCGTAATGATTCAATTCAAGGGCCTCCGCCAAGGGTTGAACCCCGTTGGTGGGTCGGCCGGATGCCAATACAACATGAACTCCCATCTGCTGAGCCTTTAACAAGGCGGCATGGGTCCGGGGAGTTATCTCTTTCTTGTCGTTAAGCAACGTCCCATCTACGTCTAAGACTAATAATTTGTACTTCATGGCGTCTTATTTTTATGGTTTAGAATACAAATATACATAAAATAGTTGATAGTTAGAAGACATTTCCATGAAAGGAATTTACGTATATCGGCGCAAGCTCACGCCTATACTGGCGTAGCCCTACGGCACTACTGGTATAGGCGTATGCCGGTATAGGCATTGGCCTGTGTCGATACTGGTGTAAATGTCTCTGAAAAAACACGTACGTGTTCTCGCGAAAACATGTACATGTTTTTCGGAAAATACGTACGTGTTTTTTTTCAAAGCAATTCTTGGATGAAACGAGCCACTCCATCCTCATCGTTCGTGTATTGGGTGATGCGGTCGGCATTGGCCTTGACAGGGGGCTGGGCGTTGGCCATAGCGACTCCCAATCCGGCGAAACGGATCATGGATACGTCATTGAAACCGTCGCCGATAGCGATCACTTCCTCCTGTTTTATCCGGGTTCGCTCTAGTAAGCGGGATAACGAGGCGGCTTTGTCGATGCCTTTGGGGACAAGCTCCAGATAGAATGCCTCGGAACGATATACGTTGATACGTTTCCCTAATTCTTGGCGGAGCTTCTCTTCCAACGGTACCAACATCTCCGGTTCGCCTACCACCAAGCATTTATCGGCTGGCTGATGCAAATCCCGCAGAAAATCGTCGGTAGCCTTGATCTTCATTTTGGTTAAGAAAGATTCGTATTGTACGTATTTATTTTCCGGATGCTCGCTTAAGATATATTTACCGTTGTAGGAAAGGATAGCCAGTCCCGCTTCTTTGGAGCGGTTGTATAAAACAGGTACGATATCGGGTGGCAAAGCCTGTTCGAAAAGTACTTTGTCTGTCATCAAGTCGATCACCTTACCGCCGTTGAAGGAAAGGATAAAACCACCATATTGCTTTATGTTCAGTTCCTCGGCTAAAGGCACGATACCGTAGGTGGGCCGGCCGGAGGCTAAGACCAGATGCAATCCTTTTTCCTGCGCTTGCAGAAGGGTTTCCCTCGTAAACGGGGTGATCTCTTTTTTACTGTTTGTCAGTGTACCGTCTAAATCCAGTACCAATAATTTATAGTTCATGCTCTTGTTTCGTGTTGATCGTGATTATTTTACCTCTTTGGGAGATATAATTATAGAGTTCTTTATAAAATGCGTGCCGGGTAAGGGTGGAAGCGTCTCCCAAGATCATCAGTTTCATACGGGCACGGGTGATCGCTACGTTCATGCGCCGCAAGTCGTTCAAGAAGCCTATCTTTCCATCCTCGTTGGCCCTTACCAAACTGATCAAGATGACATCGCGTTCTTGCCCTTGGAAACCGTCAACGGTGTGTACGGTGATCAGTCTGCGTAAAGGCTTGAAGAAAGCGTCTTGTTTGATCAATTTACGGATGTATTGTACCTGCGCCTTATAAGGGGAGATCAATCCGAAGTCGATATTCTCTTCCAGCACTCTCTCCTTGGATATTTTCTGTATATAGGAGCGTAATTGTTCCACGAGCAATTCCGCCTCTTGCCTGTTGACACGGCTCATGGTCTCCTCTCTCGTATTTTCCGTGAAATCGCACTCGGACGTATCGAACCATACGATGGGAGTGTCCAGTCGCAAGATTCCTCGCCCACTTACCTCGGGAGCGGATTCGAGTTCGTTATGATAGAACCATTGGGAGGAGAAGCGCATGATATCCTCGTGCATACGATATTGGACCTTCAAGAGAGAGACCGTTTCCGGTTTCGCATGGGCTATCTTTTGCATCAAGGTACGTCCTAAGCCTTCTCGTTCCGCTTCTATACATTTAATAGTAGGGGGCAATTGGTGATGATCGCCCGCTAGTATGACCCGGTCCGCCTTGCCGATCGCTATCCAGCAAGCGGCTTCCAAGGCTTGGGCGGCCTCGTCGATAAATAAGGTCGTGAAGTGCCGGTTCATCATGACCCGGTTTGCGGAGCCAACCAAGGTGCAAGCGACAACACGAGCCTCGTCGAACAGCTCTGTATCGATCTTGACTTCCAGTTCGGTCGCCCGGAATTTCAAACGGGAGAGGCGGTTTCGGATCGTATCCCGTTCCTCCCGGCTTTTCTTTCGCATATTGGATTGTATATCCCGTACCGCTTTTCGGATGCTCCATAACTCGGGATAATCCGGATGCGATTCGAAACGGCGTTCATATGTGAAAGAGAGCATCTTGTCATTGATACGAGTGGGGTTCCCGATGCGCAGGACGTTAATGCCTCTATCTACCAGTTTCTCCGAGATGCAGTCTACGGCGGTATTACTTTGGGCGCAAACGATCACTTGATTCTCCCGGTGAAGGGTCTCGTAAATGGCTTCCACCAAGGTGGTTGTTTTCCCGGTTCCGGGAGGGCCGTGTACGATAGATACTTGTTTCGCTCCCAATACCTTGTTTACGGCTTCTTCCTGCGAGCGGTTCAACCAAGGAAAGCGGATCGGGAATAATTCACGCTGTCCCGGTTTTTCCTGCCCCAGCAATACGTCCCTAAGATGGGAGAGTTGGTTGTTTTTTGCCCGCATCACGTCGGAGAGAGCGGAAAACATCGTTTTATAGCTGGTCTCATCGAAGTAGAGTTGCACGCCGAGATCATTGCTTTTTCCTTGTATATCCATCAAGGCGGAAGGAGTGGGGAGAACTACCACCATCCGGTCCTCTTGCACGTAGCTGATCGTGGCGGAGAAATCCAGATACTTAAATTTACCACTGATATCTGCCGTAAAGAAGCAAACCGGGCGCCCGTACTCAAAATTATGCTCGATCTCCCGGTCTTCTGTCCTTTCGATCTCGATCACCAATTGGTTTAAGGAGTTATAATAACTGCGTCCCGGAGTGACCGGATACCAACAGAGGCCCTGCGCCACTCGTTTTCGCAAACCCGTACGCTCGGATTGCTGTCGGTATGTTTCCTTCTCATATTCATATTCTTTCTGCAGGAGATCATATTGATGTTGCAAATCTACAAGCGGCGATGAAATTCCCATTCCTTTATCAATTCAATTAATCGGATAAATACAGCCCGGGCGTTCTAGGTCCCGAAGTAGGCGACAAAAGTACTAAAATTATCGTTCCGTACCCAAGTTGCGGTAAGTAAAGAAAAAGAATACCGCTAACGTTGGTAGTGTCTATAAAATTCCTAATTTTGTACGAAAACTAATATCATAAAAAAATGAATGAGAACGATGCTTTTTATAACGCATTAATAGATGTAGCTGCTTGGGATAAAGAGAATACCTTAGATCGTTTTATGAATAGTGATAGCCTCTTCAAAAAGTTTCTATATAAATTTATTACTACAGATGGTTCGTATGTGAAATTACGGAGCTCTTTAGTAGAGCGGGATTTGGAGAATGCCAAGCTATATTCGCATACCTTGAAAGGGATAGCCGCTAATTTAGGTCTGGTAAATCTATTCGATGTATCGAATAATATACTATCGCTGTTGAGAGAAGGGAATCTGGAAGAAGCGTTGCGTTATGAAGATGCATTGGGAAAACAATACGATGCCTTGCGAGATATCGTTGTTGAGTTTTGTTCTTAATCTATTGTATATTAACTATCTAATTCTAAATAAAGACTATCAGTATGGATACTATCATAAAAACTCAAATTATAGATTTGATTCACAGGGAGGTAATCCCTGCTATCGGATGTACGGAACCTATTGCCGTGGCTTTGGCGGCCGCAAAAGCGGCGGAAGTGCTGGGGCGTAAGCCAGAGAAGATAGAGGTTTATCTGAGCGCCAATATCCTGAAGAATGCCATGGGAGTAGGAATCCCGGGGACTGGCATGGTGGGGTTGCCTATCGCTATCGCCTTGGGATCGATCATCGGTAAGTCCGCTTATGGGCTAGAGGTGCTGAAAGACTTGACTCCGGAGGGATTGAAAGAAGGTAAGGAAATGGTCTGCAAGAAATGTATCGGTATAGACCTGAAAGAGAATGTAGATAAACTTTATATCGAAATTATAAGTTCTGCAGGGAACGATCGTTCAAGGGTGATCATTTGCCATGAGCATACCCATATAATATATGTAGAGAAAAACGGGGAGGTATTGACTGATTTACGTACGGCAAACGCTTCTGGCGAGGAAGTATGTGAGAATAAGGATTTACGTCTTTCCTTCTCTATGGTCTATGAGTTTGCCATGGAAATGCCATTGGATGAGATTCGTTTTATTTTAGAAACGGCCGAGTTGAATAAGAAAGCTGCCCAAGCTTCCATGAAAGGCAATTACGGACATACTGTAAGCAAGACGGTCTCGGGTGCTTTCGGCCGTAAGTTCATGGGAGATTCCGCTTATACGCATATGTTGATCATGACTTCCGCCGCTTGCGACGCTCGCATGGACGGCGCTATGATCCCGGTGATGAGTAATTCGGGAAGCGGTAATCAAGGAATCGCCGCTACGCTTCCGGTTCTTTCTTTCGCCGAGGATATCCAATGCTCGGAAGAGCAACTGATCCGTGCGTTGATGTTAAGCCATTTGATGGTGATCTATATCAAGCAAAGTCTGGGACGCTTGTCCGCCCTTTGCGGTTGTGTGGTTGCCGCTACGGGAGCGAGTTGCGCTATCACCTATTTGATGGGAGGAAATAAGGCGCGGATTTCTTATGCGATCAAGAATATGATCGGTAATATTACCGGAATGATCTGTGACGGTGCCAAGCCGAGTTGCGCGATGAAAGTATCTAGTGGCGTATCTACGGCGATGCTTTCCGCTTTGATGGCCATGGAGGATAAGGTGGTGACTTCCGTGGAAGGTATCATCGATGAGGATGTGGATAAATCGATCGCGAACTTGACCGCTATCGGTTCTAAAGGAATGGAGGCGACGGATCGTCTGGTGCTGGACATCATGACCGGTAAATCTTGTTAATGGGATTCTATGGAGGAGGCACCAAAGGCGAGGAAAAAAGAGATTATGCGAGTGACACTTTTAGGGTCATTCGCTAATTTTGTTTTATTGGTATTCAAGTTCGTGGCGGGTATCTGGGGGCATAGTAGCGCTATGATCGCCGATGCGGTGCATTCGTTATCTGATTTCGTAACGGATATAATCGTACTTCTTTTTGTCAATATATCTTCCAAGCCGAAGGACGAGAGCCATGATTACGGGCATGGTAAATACGAGACTTTGGCAACTTCAATTGTCGGTATCGTCTTGCTTTGTGTAGGTTTTGGCCTTTTCTGGGAGGGAGCGAACAAGATTTATGACTTTTATTTCAAGGGGATTCCGTTGGAAAGTCCGGGAATGATCGCTTTAGTTGCCGCTCTTATCTCTATCGTGATCAAGGAATTACTGTATCATATTACGGTTTGGGTAGGAAGGAAGCAGAATAGTCAAGTCGTTATCGCTAACGCTTGGCATCATCGCTCGGATGCCTTTTCCTCGATCGGTACGGCTTTAGGTATCGGAGGGGCGATTTTGTTGGGGGATAATTGGCGTGTGCTGGACCCGTTGGCGGCTGTGATTGTCAGTTTGTTTATCGTAAAAGTAGCCTTGCAGCTGGTGATCCCCGCAATCAATGACTTATTGGAGAAATCTTTGCCGAAGGAGGTGGAGGATGAGATCTTGGCGATCATTAGTGAGGTTCCCGAGGTAAAGAGCCCGCATAATCTACGTACCCGCCGCATCGGTAATAATTTTGCTATCGAGGCGCATATACGGGTGGACGGACAGATAACCGTGACTCGTGCCCATGACTTGACGAAAGAGATCGAACAGAATCTGCGTGATAAGTTCGGTCAGGCTACGCACATCGCTTTGCACGTGGAACCAATTAAATAAACGAATTGTTATTTGACCATGATGAAGAACTTATATAGGGGAGAAGTGTTCTATTTGATCGCTTCCCCGCTGGATCATGTGGAGGCTTACCGCTATTTTGAGGATGGGGGACTGGCTGTTGTTGATGGAAAGATTGTAGAGGCGGGGCCGTTCGAGGCGATGCGTTCCCGTTACCCGGATTTCCCGGTGACAGACTATTCCGGTAAATTGATTACACCCGGCTTTATTGATTCCCATATCCATTTCTCCCAGTCGGAGATACAGGGAATGTATGGCAAGCAACTTCTGGATTGGCTGGACGAATATACGTTTCCCGCCGAGGAAGCTTTCTCTTCCATGGAATATGCACAAGATATCGCTCGCTTTTTCGTGAAGGAACTGGTGAAGAACGGAACTACGACTTGTGCCGCTTATGCCACGGTTCATCCTGCTTCCGTAACCGCATTATTTTCCGTGGCTACGGAGTATAATATGTGTATCTTGGCTGGAAAGGTGATGATGAACCGGAACGCTCCGGATTATCTGATGGATACCACGCATCAGGGTGAGTTGGACTGCCGTAGCTTAATCGAGGATTGGGACGGGAAAGGACGGAATCACTATGTGATCACGCCCCGTTTCGCCATAACCAGTACGCCGGATCAATTAAAGTCTGCCGGTCGTTTACATGCCGAATATCCCAGTACCTATATACAGACACATCTTTCGGAGAATCTGGGAGAGATTGAATCTGTCTTATCGCTCTGTCCCGGTCATGCGGATTATTTGGAGGTCTATGAGCGTGCCGGATTGTTGACCGATCGTTCGATATTCGGGCATTGTGTCCATCTAACCGATCGGGAATATAAGCGGTTGGGAGAAACGGGAGGCATTATCGCCCATTGCCCGACCTCGAACCTTTTCCTTGGAAGCGGATTATTCGATATGAGGGAAGCGAACCGTTACGGCGTACGTACTACCTTGGCGACAGATGTCGGTGCGGGTACATCTTTCTCTATGTGGCGTACGATGGGAGAGGCTTATAAGGTACAACAGTTGAACGGTTATCCGATGACAGCTTTGGAGGCTATCTATAAATGTACGCTAGGCTCTGCACGGGCCTTATCGTTGGACGACCGAATCGGAAGTTTCCTCCCTGGCCGTGAAGCGGATTTCATAGTCGTGGATTATGCCGCTACCTCTGTCCAGAAATTGCGTATGGAGTATCTTCGTTCGAGAGATAAATGGACGATCGAGAATAAGCTGTTTGGCCTGCAAACCCTCGGCGATGACCGGAATACGGTATGTACTTATATAATGGGCAAGCAAGTATACGGCTCAGATTCGTGCGATCATCAAGAAACAAGTATGTAATACGACCGTTACGACGATCCATAGGCGCTCGGCAGTAGTCGGGCGCAATCCCGGGAAATAATATTCTATAGCCCCGTGCTTGCAAGCGGAGAGGCAATCTCCGCAATAGGTACAGGTATAGCCGATCTTTCCCTTCTCGATCTCTTCTTTATGTAGGGCATCATAACGGCAAGCGTTTGTGCAAGCCATGCAATGGCAACAATCCGTGGTCAGTCGTACCCGGAAAGGAGAGAGGTATTTGAGGAAAGACACTAAAGTCCCGATCGGACAATAACTACTGCAATGCACCATCTTCCGTCTCTTTCTGGAAAACAATAGCATGACAAGTAGGCCGATAACTCCGACCGCTATTCCAAAAGCGGTGGCTATCCTGCCGCTCGCTCCGAATATTCGGAGTAGGATGGCCCCCAACATAACCAGAAATAATATGCTGTATCGCATTTGCTTGTGATAGGGGAACCTTTTTCGTTCCAATTTTCCCCGGGCACTCCATGCGTCGAATGCCCCGAAGTAACAAAGCTGGCTACACCAAGCGGGACCGGATAGTAATAAGGTGCTGATAAAAAGTATGGGCATGAATAATCCCTCGAAGCGATAAAGCGGTCCGGCCAAGATTACCGCAGGGATCGGTAAATGCAATTTTCCGGTCATAAGGAAAATAGGATCGGCAAAAATCCCTAGAGCAAGTTGCCCGAAAAAAACGATCGAGAATAACAACCACGCTCGTTTTCTCCATTTGGGACGTTCTTGCCGATCTTGCATCTTATAGCAGAGCCAACCACCGTATAGCATGGCAAGTATCACTTGTATCCATCCTCCATACGGAAATAACCTTTCGCCTATCAATAGTGGATTTTTAGGCATGACTTGAACGATCGAGAGAAGTCCCCCGACTAATAATACGGTACTGATAACAATACGTCTCGTTTTCATGCTCAATTATTTTATGCGTAAAAGTATGCCTTTTACGCGAATAATTATAGCACGGGCATTGTATTTCTGATACTAGTTACACCGATTAAACGATCATACCGTGCTCCCATTGGACAATAGTAGACGTAAATGCTATATTCGTTCTCCGTCTGGAAGAAATTACCCTCGATAGGGCCGGTCTGTCCTACGGTCTGTCCGTTAGGGACAAAGAGGTACTGATAGTTGTAACTGCCTTGTTTCAGTAAGACGGATTTCTCGTATTGATGCGTCTCCGGATTATAGCCCATCTTACTTTTCTCGTCCAATACATTATTATATAATTCACCGTTCAAATACACGTTTCCATCGGGAATTAAGTCCATGGCGAGGGTAAAGTGAACGATGTAATAGTCCGCTTCCGTATCCGGGTCGTTACAATTACTGCAACGGATGAAAAAACGGCCGTCTTGGTCTTGATCGTATTGATACGATAATTGGTCACGCCGATAGTCCGTCATCAACTCTACATGGTAATATGGATTATGGAACGAGATACTTTCTACGTGCATGCCATTGTATTTGTTGCTCAAAAATTCCATACGGCGATATTCGTTTCCTGCGGGAAAGATCAAGTTCTGATTGTTCGTATAAGAGATCTGGTTTTCTAAAATAGTCATAGGCTGAAGACCTGTTACGGCATTATCCCTGCGGTTATTCTGATAAACCCAGATTTTCAAGTCGGTCTGAGGATAGGTGATGGGGAAATTCTTGTTATTGATCGCAAAGCTGACTTGTTGGTGTGACTGATTGGTATCGATATCCGTATTTCCGCTCACCGTAGCGGCGACACTAACCATCGGCTCGAAAATAGAAAAGCAAGCGGTAAATACGATCTGGGAGGGATCATCCTCGTTATATACTTGCAAGGCATAATTCCCCGAGACCTTCGGTTGAACGTCATCGTTTGGGAAAAGTAATCGGTAGTTGGTGTATTGCACCGTAGTACCCATCGCATTGGCGAAATCCTCGATCGTGCTCCCTTGGAAACCATTCATATACTCAATCGGGGAAAGATTCGATTGCGTCCAATCGGCGTTGCAATGAACCAGATTATAGGCGTATCGCCCGAAGCCCGGATTAAAAGCATCGAAATTAACTTCGATACGGTTTTCACCGCCCAGTTCAATGAATGGATCGGAGAACATCTCGCCGGCAACCTTCACTTGGAGGGTCTTTATTTGCTTATCGCTAACGTTGGTGAAGTAAGTCACTTGAGCGTTCAACGGTACTAAAACCGTGATAAGCAGCAGAAATAGGATTTTAAAAACTTTCATTTTCTTATTACTTTCTTTAACGACGCAAAATTATGGAATTATTTCTCTATTTATTTGCCTTTCCCTGCTCTAAAGCATGAAAAAATGTTTACTTTTGCAGGAAAATTACATATAAACAATTTTAGTTGTATCATGGCAAATGTGATTAAGATTAAAAAGGGTTTAGACATTAATCTGAAGGGCAAAGCTTCGGATGTACTGTTAAACGGCGGCAAGAGCGAGTCTTACGCGATCGTCCCCGATTATTATAACGGTATTCTCCCCAAAGTTGTTGCGAAAGTAGGAGAAAAAGTCAAAGCCGGTTCTGTACTGATGATTGACAAGAACCGCCCCGAGATCAAGTTTGTTTCGCCGGTCAGTGGCGAGGTAACTGCCGTAAACCGAGGAGAGAAGCGTAAGGTGCTAAGCATCGTTGTGAAGCCGGATGCGCAGATCGAGTATGAGGAGTTCGGTAAGAAGAACGTAGCATCCCTACAGGGAGCAGAGGTGAAAGAGGTACTTCTGAACGCTGGTATGTGGCCGTTTATCAAGCAACGCCCATACGATATCGTTGCCGCTCCATTGGATACTCCGCGTGATATCTTCGTTTCGGCTTTTTACTCCGCTCCGTTGGCTCCAAACTTCGATTTTATCGTAAAAGGTCAGGAGGCTGATTTCCAGACTGGATTAAACGCCCTAGCTAAATTAACGAATGGAAAAGTGTATGTGGGTGTAAGAAGTGGTTCTGTCGTGAGCGGAATGAAAGGTGTGGAGATCGTGGAAGTAGAAGGTCCGCATCCCGCAGCGAACGTTGGCGTGCAGATCAATCATATCAAGCCCGTTAACAAGGGTGAGGTAGTTTGGACGGTTAATCCGGCAGACGTGATCGTTATCGGACGCTTGTTTAACAAGGGTGTCGCCGATTTCAGCCGTATGGTTGCTATTACCGGTTCCGAGACTACCGAGAGAGGCTACGTTAAAACGATTTCAGGTTGTACGATTAAGAGCTTGGTTAACGGTAAAGTGTTAGGACAGGAACATATCCGTATTATCAGCGGTAATGTTTTGACAGGTACCAAGGTGAATATGGATGGTTACCTAGGCGCTTATGATAACCAGATCACCGTGATTCCGGAAGGTGATGAGACGCATGAGTTCTTAGGTTTCGCTATGCCTCGTTTCAACCAGTTCAGCGCTAGCCATAGTTACTTTAGCTGGTTAGGTACTAGCAAGGAATATGTGATCGACGCCCGTATCAAAGGTGGTAAACGTGCCATGATCATGTCTAATGAATACGATAAGGTGTTTCCGATGGACATCTATCCGGAGTATTTGTTGAAAGCGATCATTGCGTTCGATATCGACAAGATGGAGAACTTAGGTATCTATGAGGTGGCTCCCGAGGACTTCGCTCTTTGCGAGTTCGTGGACACTTCCAAGATCGAGTTGCAAAAGATCGTTCGCGACGGATTGAACCTGTTGTATAAGGAAATGAATTAATAACATAAAAAACTTATAATACATTGAAAGCGTTAAGGAATTATCTCGACAAGATTAAGCCTAACTTTGAGGAAGGCGGAAAGCTGGCGATGTTCCGTTCTGTTTTTGACGGTTTCGAAACATTCTTATTTGTTCCGAACGAGACCTCTAAAACGGGCGTACATATTCATGACTGTATTGATTCAAAGCGTGCCATGACCGTGGTTATCATCGCTTTGTTGCCTGCTTTGCTTTTTGGTATGTATAATGTCGGTTATCAGCACAATTTAGCTGTGGGGGCTGAGCCGGGATTTTTGATGACTTTTATTTTTGGATTTTTGGCGGTATTGCCTAAGATCATTGTTTCGTATGTGGTAGGTTTGGGTATAGAGTTCGCTGTCGCCCAAGTGAAGAAGGAAGAGATTCAGGAAGGATTCTTGGTTTCAGGTATCTTGATTCCGATGATCGTTCCGGTCGATACTCCGTTATGGATGATCGCCGTAGCTACTGCTTTCGCTGTTATTTTCGCGAAAGAGGTATTTGGTGGTACGGGATATAATATATTTAATGTAGCATTGGTTACACGTGCGTTCTTATTCTTCGCTTACCCGGCAGCAATGTCTGGTGATCAAGTGTTCGTTCGTACGGCTGATACGTTTGGTATTGGGGCTGGCCAAGTGGTTGACGGCTTTTCCGGAGCTACTCCGCTGGGACAAGTCGCTATCGCTGGTAAGGAGATGATCGGTTCTTTCCAAGCTGTTGACGTATTAGGCAACCCGATCTCTACTTGGGACGCATTTATTGGTTTGATCCCGGGCTCTATCGGTGAGACTTCCGTATTGGCTATTTTGATCGGTGCGGTTATCTTGTTGGTTACGGGTATCGCAAGTTGGAAGACAATGGTTTCCGTGTTCGTGGGTGGTGCTTTCATGTCATTGATCTTTAATATGGTCGGTACAACGGTCGCTATGTGCGTATCTCCGCTGGATCACTTGTTCTTAGGTGGTTTCGCTTTTGGTGCCGTGTTCATGGCTACAGACCCTGTGACTTCCGCTCGTACGGAGACAGGTAAATATATCTATGGTTTCCTTGTAGGTGCTATGGCCATTATTATTCGTGCGTTGAACCCGGGTTATCCAGAGGGTATGATGCTCGCTATCCTGTTGATGAACGTGTTCGCTCCGCTGATCGACTATTATGTTGTGGAAGCTAATATCTCTCGCAGATTGAAACGTGTAATAAAATAAAGTAAGAAGGAATATGGCTAAATATAAATGTAAGGTATGTGGCTATGTCCACGAGGGAAATAAGGCTCCTGACACTTGCCCGGTATGTTCCGCTCCTGCTTCCGAATTTGAGGAAATCAAGGAGGAGGGCGCCGCTAAGAAAGGCATAAACCGGGATAGCAATGTTTATACGGTTGTTTATGCGGCTGTGATGGTTGTGCTAGTGGCTGTCGTATTGGCGTTTACTTCACAATCATTGAGAAGTTTTCAGAAACAGAACGAGGATAACGATAAGAGACAACAAATTCTGCGTTCTATCAACGTAAATGTTTCTTCTTCTGAGGCTGAGACCAAGTACAACGAGTTGATCAAGGAAGCTTTCTTGGTAAACGAGAATGGTGAGAAGGTTGAAGGCGACGCTTTCGCTACGGATGTAGTTAAGGCTGCCGCTGAGCATCAATATCCGGTTTTCGTCGCGAATGTAGATGGTCAACCGAAATATATCATGGCTTTGCATGGAGCAGGTCTTTGGGGTCCGTTATGGGGTTATATCTCTGTAGATAGTGATAAGAATACTATTTATGGTGCTGACTTCAGCCACCAAGGTGAAACTCCGGGTCTGGGAGCTGAGATCTCTAAACCGGCGTTCAGCAATGAGTTCAAAGGTAAGAAGATCTTCATGAGTGGAGAATTCAAGTCTGTCGCTGTTGTTAAGCCGGGTAAGAGCGTAGCGGGACAGGATTATGTAGACGGTATCTCAGGTGGTACAATTACCAGTAAAGGTGTGGATGAAATGTTATTCAACAGCTTGAGCGGTTATGTTAAATTTTTGACCTCACAAAATTAAGTAGAAGATGGGATTATTATCTGAAAAGAATAAAGAAGTTCTGTTAGGCCCGTTGAGCGCTAACAACCCGGTTGTCGTTCAGATGTTGGGTATTTGCTCTGCGTTGGCTGTAACATCAAAACTTGAGCCGGCCATCGTGATGGGTATCTCGGTGACGGCTGTCGTAGCTTTCGCTAACGTGATCATTTCATTGATGCGTAATACGATTCCGAACCGTATCCGTATTATCGTGCAATTGGTGGTAGTTGCCGCTTTGGTGACAATCGTTAGTGAGGTGTTGAAAGCTTTTGCTTATGACGTAAACAAACAGCTTTCCGTATTTGTCGGTTTGATCATTACGAACTGTATCTTGATGGGACGTCTGGAAGCGTTCGCCTTGGGTAACGGCCCATGGGAATCGTTCTTGGATGGCATTGGTAACGGTCTGGGATATGCGATTATTCTTATTATCGTAGGTTTCTTCCGTGAATTGCTGGGATCTGGTACCTTATTGGGTTTCCAAGTGATTCCGCAGGCATTCTATGATCTGGGTTACGTGAACAATGGTTTGATGATCTTGCCTCCGATGGCGTTGATCGTGATCGCTGTTATTATTTGGGTTCATCGTGCTAAGAACAAGGAACTTCAAGAAAATTAATGTTAACGATTAAACGAATAATAGAATGGAACAATTATTAAGCACATTCGTCCGCTCGATCTTCGTTGACAACATGATCTTCGCATACTATTTGGGTATGTGCTCTTTCGTGGCTGTCTCAAAGAACGTGAAGACCGCTTTAGGATTAGGTATAGCAGTGACATTCGTACTTTTCTGTACGTTGCCGATTAACTATATGCTTGAGAATTATGTATTGAAAGAAGGTGCGTTAAGTTGGTTAGGCCCGGAATATGCGGAGGTGAACCTTAGCTTCTTGGCGTTTATTATCTTTATCGCCGTTATCGCTTCTTTCGTGCAGTTGGTCGAGATGGTAGTCGAGAAATTCTCTCCGTCTTTGTATGCTTCCCTTGGTATCTTTTTGCCGCTGATCGCTGTAAACTGCGCTATCTTGGGTGGTTCTCTGTTTATGCAACAAAAAGCGTTCCCTAATGTAGGTGTCGCCACTGTTTATGGTTTAGGATCTGGTATCGGTTGGTTGCTGGCTATCGTAGGTATGGCGGCTATCCGTGAGAAATTGTCATATTCAAATGTCCCCAATGCTTTGAAAGGTTTGGGTATTACTTTCATCATCACGGGTTTGATGGGTATGGCATTCATGTGTTTCTCTGGTCTGAAGATTTAAGTATTAACGCATTAAACAAAATATAAAGATGACTTTATTAATGTCGGGCGGACTTACGATTGGTGTCAGCGCAATAGTATTCTTATTGATCACGCTGATCTTGGTCGGTTTGCTTTTGTTCGCCAAAGCAAAATTGGTGCCTTCAGGGAATGTAAGCTTGAAGGTTAACGGAGAGAAAGATATAGAGACCCCGATTGGTGGAACTTTGCTAGGTGCGCTACAGAGCGGTGGCATCTTCTTGTCTTCCGCTTGTGGTGGTGGTGGTAAATGCGGTCAGTGCCGTGCTCAAGTTATTGATGGCGGTGGCGAGATCCTACCTACTGAGAAAGGTTTCTTCTCTCGTAAACAAGTGAAAGATCATTGGCGTTTGGCTTGTCAATGCAAGGTGAAAGAGGATATGGTCGTTCAGGTACCAGACGAGGTATTTGGCGTTAAGGAATGGGAATGCGAGGTTATCAGTAACAAGAACGTCGCTACATTTATCAAGGAGTTTATCGTTGCGTTGCCTAAAGGTGAGCACATGGACTTTATTCCGGGTTCTTACGCTCAGATCAAGATCCCTACATACTCAATGGATTATAACAAGGATATCGATAAGAGCTTGATCGGCCCCGAGTATCTGCCGGCTTGGGAGAAATTCGGTTTATTCGGTTTGAAGTGTAAGAACGACTCACCGTCTATCCGTGCCTATTCTATGGCTAACTATCCTGCTGAGGGTGACCGTATCATGTTGACCGTGCGTATCGCTACGCCGCCGTTCAAACCGAAACCACAAGTTGGTTTCATGGATGTGATGCCGGGTATCGCTTCTTCTTATATCTTTACGTTGAAACCGGGTGATAAGGTGACTATGAGTGGTCCTTATGGTGATTTCCACCCAATTTTCGATTCTAAGAGAGAGATGATGTGGATTGGTGGTGGTGCTGGTATGGCTCCGTTGCGTGCCCAAATCATGCACATGACGAAGACGTTGAAGACTACGGATCGTAAGATGTCTTACTTCTATGGCGCGCGTGCCTTGAACGAAGTGTTCTATTTGGAAGATTTCTTGGAAATAGAGAAAGAATTCCCAAACTTTACGTTCCACTTGGCGCTTGACCGTCCTGATCCTGCCGCTGATGCTGCGGGTGTTAAATATACGGCTGGATTCGTTCATCAAGTAATCCATGATACTTACTTGAAGGATCACGAGGCTCCGGAAGATATCGAATACTACATGTGTGGTCCGGGCCCGATGTCAAAGGCCGTGGAAAATATGCTGGATAACTTGGGTGTACCTCGTGAGATGTTGCACTTCGATGATTTCGGTGGATAAAATAGGATTTCTATATCTACAGATAGAAGGCGGGGGTTAAGATCCTCGCCTTTTTTATTTTGGCCCTGAAACTCCTCTTTACGAAGATATACTTCAAATGCTATAGGATATATACTGCATGTGTCATAGGATATATACTTCATTAACGAAATAAGTCGTACTTCTATGTCGGCACATTAAAAATGTAATTATTTTGAAATAATATGCAGCGTTTATCGTTTTATAAGCATCTAAGCTTATATAGTCATAAAAACAAGTTAGACATGAAGCCATTGATTTTATCTTTTTTTGCGGTTTTATTAGGATACTCATTCTTTTTCGATAAAGATGATGAAATAAAATTGCGTAATGTTGACCAGATATCGTTGGAATCTAATTCTACGATGCCTGAGAGGGGTGATTCTGTCACTTTGTATGCGAAAAGGCTCCCTAATACTCCGGAATATATTTTACGAATCGCAAAACCGGAGGATTATCTCTTTACGAAATAAAATTTTCGTGTTAAAATATTTGTTTATTTGACGAATATTGCTATGTTTGTGCCCATGTAACTTTTAATGCGTGGGATATGGATTTGAAATCTACTCAATATATAGAAAAAACAGGAAGTGTCGCAAAGGCATTCCTGTTTCTTTTTCTTCTCTTTCTATCAAGCATATATAATCTGTTTAAGTTTGCCAGCCTTGAAAATGAGGAGGTAGAAGTATCAGATATGGTGCTACCTTCTAAGACTTCCGGTGATGTCGAGTATATAGAACAAGATGACTTATCTGCAAACTGTAAATTCCTAATCGATAGAACTACTCACTGGTTGGGCTGAGTAAGCCCTTATCTGATCCGTGCGAGTGCATAGAAGGATAAGGGGGACTTATTTTAGATAATTAAACGATTTTCTCCAATAGATTGTATTCCGGTATATCTTCGAGGAAAGCATACGTCTGTTTCTCATAGTCAATTTTGCAACAAAAATGACGGATGCCGTTGCTTACGGTTAAGTATTTTACGTGTAAGACCATGTTATAACGTACGATTTGATCGAATACAGCGCTTGTTATCTCGATATGTGGAGCTTTATATTCAATAATCATTAGAGGTGCTAGAAACCGATTGTATGCAACGGTATCGCATCGCTTGGATGTTCCGTTTAGTTTTACCGCTACTTCATTCGCTAAAAGTTCTTGAGGATAGTTTTTTTCCGTGACCAAATAGTTCACGAAATGTTGTCGTACCCATTCCTCTGGCGTTAATGCGACAAATTTTCGGCGTACAGGATCCCAAATAGAAGGCTTTCCTGCTTTCTCCGTAACTTTGACTGAGAATTTTGGTAGATTTAATGGGAGCATTTGCTATATTTGCTATTTATATTCTAAACTAAAATGCACCTCAAAGGTAGTTATTTATGAGAACAAAACAAGAAATCGTAGAAAATTGGCTGCCTCGTTATACCGAGCGAAAGCTAGAAGACTTCACTAAGCACATATTACTCACTAACTTTACTAAATATGTCGAGATATTTGCGGATCATTTTAATGTCCCGATTTTGGGATTGAAAAGTTCGATGCCCAATGCCTCGGCAGAAGGGATTACCATTATCAATTTTGGGATGGGAAGTGCGAACGCTGCTACAATCATGGATTTATTATCAGCAGTCATGCCCAAAGCGGTGCTTTTCCTCGGTAAATGTGGAGGATTAAAAAGAGCGAATGTATTAGGGGATTATGTATTGCCAATAGCGGCGATCCGAGGTGAGGGAACGTCGAATGAGTATTTACCACCTGAGGTACCTTCATTGCCCGCTTTTTCAATGCTTCGTGCCATTTCTTCCGCCATACGTGATCATGGAAAAGATTATTGGACAGGTACGATTTACACGACAAATCGCAGGGTTTGGGAATACGATAATGCTTTCAAGGAATATCTTCGTAGTACGCATGCCACTGGTATCGATATGGAAACCGCAACCTTGCTTACTGCCGGTTTCGCTAACCAAATACCTACGGGTGCATTGTTGATGATATCGGATAAACCGATGGAAGAAGATGGTGTAAAAACAGAAGCGAGTGACCGGAAGGTAACTCAACAATTTGTAGGAGAACAGGTAATGTTGGGAGTTGAAGCTCTTCAACAGATTTTGGATGGTAAGAAAACCATCCGTCATATCCGTTTTAGTTGGTAATAGCGAAACCTCATAATTTATGGCAAAAAAAGAAATTACTTTCGAGGAGATTTGTAGGGATATAACAGCAAGGAAGTTTCAGCCTGTTTATGTGTTAATGGGCGAAGAGCCTTTCTTCATCGATCAAATAACAGATTTGTTATTAAAAAGCGTATTAGAGGAATCTGAGAGAGATTTCAATCAGATTATTCTATACGGCGCAGATACAGATGCTATTTCTATTATCAATGCGGCACGTCGTTTTCCAATGATGTCCGAATATCAATTGATCGTTGTTCGAGAGGCTCAATTAGTGAGAGATATAGAGTTGCTGAGCAGTTATGTGAAGAATCCTTTGTCATCAACTATTTTGGTCATAAATTACAAATATAAGACTTTAGATCGCCGTCGTGCGTTAGCGGCCGCAACCGATAAAAACGGTATTTTATATGAGTCAAAAAAGATCCCGGATTATAAAATGCCGAGTTTTATCACCTCTTTGATGCAACAGCGTTCTATCGGTATCGATCCAAAAGCCGCTCAAATGCTCTCAGATTTCCTTGGAAACGATTTAAACCGTCTCAATAAGGAATTGGATAAGCTGGCAATTATCTTGGCTGAAAAGGCCTCAAAACGCATCACACCGGAATTGATCGAGCAAAATATAGGGATTAGTAAAGAATACAATAACTTTGAGCTGATAAAGGCACTTGCCATGAAGGATATATTAAAGGCTAACCGGATCGCTCAGTATTTTGAGAAAAACCCTAAAAGTAATCCGATACAGATGACACTTCCTGTATTATTTAACTATTTCTCAAACTTGCTGATTTGTTATTATTCAAAGGATCGATCGGAATCAGGATTGATGACCGCACTTGGTTTACGGGGAACTTATCAAGTAAAGGACTATCTTTTGGGGATGAAAAATTATCCAGCGATGAAAGTTTTTAATTTGATCAGCGATATCCGAACGACTGACGCAAGATCTAAGGGAATGGAAAACTCTTCAGCGACAGATGCAGATTTACTAAAAGAATTACTTTACAAAATTTTACATTAAACAGAAATCATAGACTTAGTGCAGGCAAAAGGGCCTTTTTTCCTAGAATGATGAAAAAGTCAAACTGGAAAAAGAGGCCTTTTTGTTTATTTATCAATTAATTACGCATATTTTATCTCTCTGAGATTTTAAAATTTATTCAATCACGTACCTTCTTCCTCAAAAATTCCAAGAAATCCATACTTAAAGCTATAATCGGTATAGCCATAGATTGCCTTCATTATCCGTTAAAGGAAAAATAGACAAGTTGGCAGTAAAATAAATAGAGTAAAATTATATTGTATACAAATATAACCGAGGAATGGATGTTTACAATCATATATACAATAAAAGTATTTGAGTAGATTACAAATGTTGGTGGTTTTTGTAATCATTATATATACGTTACGAATGTATCATGTTTACATTACTAATATAAATCATGGATTACTATATATTTCTTTATCCACGTAAGATTTGCTATAAATTATAAATAACCAGTTTTTTATATAGAAATATTGATTGTTTACATTAACTAAACATGTTTTTTCGTCTACAAACGTATAAAACCCCCCTAACTATACATTATATGTATTATTATATTTACATATAGATCAGATATATATGCTATTTTTCTAAAGTTTTTCTAAATACTCTATACCTCCTTCTTGAACACGGTTTACAGTTCTACCCATCACATATGTATCGGTGTGACACATATGTATCAATTTAGTTTTATAAAAATAAATTGCACAAATGGAAATATTGATTTATCTTTGTATCCAGTTTACTTTATGGACATTTATCTTAGTAAACGGTCATAATGGCAGTATTCTAGTAAGAATTTAAGATATATATGAATATGAGAGATCGTATTTTAAAAATAATGGAACGTGAAGGACTTACCCCTTCTAAATTTGCCGAATCGATCGGTATACAGCGTTCGGCAATGTCACATATTATATCTGGGAGAAATAATCCGAGTTTGGATGTTCTGCTAAAAATACTGGAACGGTTCACTTATGTTGATTCTGACTGGCTATTGTTTGGCAAAGGCGAAATGATCCGAGAACATGTGTTAACTGAACCTAATTTGTTTACAAATATGCTTGAAAATCGTCCCAATGTACAAGTTGTTGCCGAAAATCGCAAGGAAATTGGGGTTGAGACACCTGTAAACATCCAGAAACAGCCTGTTGTAGAGCAAGTTATATGCCAAGAAAAGCCTTCTAAAAATGTTAGTAAAATAATGATATTTTACTCCGACAATACGTTTGATACTTTCGTCCCTGAAAAAAACAAGAAAGACTAAGGTAAACTGTTCGGTATATACGTTATATTCATGTATCTTTGCGGATAAATTGAGTAATCGTGTATATGAAGAAGTACATCTTAGACATGAAGGTGACTGAAAACTGTCACCTTCATAAAAATTATTGCCTGCTAAAGTTAACCTCGGATGGGAATCTTCCAGAGATGCTTCCCGGACAATTTGTAGAGGTTCATGTAGAAAACTCTCCTACAACATTCTTACGTCGTCCGATTTCCGTCAACTATGTAGATAAGTCTAAAAATGAGTTGTGGTTATTGATTCAACTTGTTGGTGATGGCACGAGAAAAATGGCAGAATTCCGTCCCGGTGATATTGTAAACATAATGCTACCACTGGGTAATAGTTTTACAATTCCTTCCAAGGAACAGGAGAACAAAAGACTTTTGCTGATTGGTGGTGGTGTTGGAACCGCTCCGATGTTATATCTAGGAGCTTGTTTAAAAGAAGCCGGTTTTGAGCCTACTTTTCTACTTGGGGCTCGTTCTAAGGATGATGTATTGCAATTAGATGAATTCCAGAGATTTGGTAAGGTTTATATCACAACCGAAGATGGTTCGCTAGGCGAGAAAGGGTATGTGACTAACCATACGATCCTTAAAGAGGTTCGATTTGACCAGATTTATACTTGTGGTCCTAAACCAATGATGGTGGCGGTAGCGAAATACGCAGGTGCGGAAGCTATTTCTTGCGAGGTTTCTCTTGAGAACACGATGGCTTGTGGCATAGGTGCTTGTTTGTGCTGCGTAGAGAAAAACAAGGAAGGTCATAATGTGTGTGTATGTACAGAAGGTCCCGTATTTAATATTGAGAAATTGTCATGGCTGAATTAAATGTAAACATTGGGAATTTACCGTTGAAAAATCCGGTAATGACAGCATCCGGCACGTTCGGATATGGTATAGAATATGCTGATTTCATGGATATTTCACGTTTGGGGGGTATTTTCGTGAAAGGTACCACTATCCAACCTCGTGAAGGTAATGATTATCCAAGAATGGCGGAGACTCCTTCCGGAATGTTGAATGCCGTGGGGCTTCAGAATAAGGGCGCCGATTATTTCGCTGAGCATATTTATCCGGAGATCAAGGACATCGATACGAATATGATCGTAAACGTGAGTGGATCTTCGATTGAAACGTATGTCGAGTGTGCGGAAAAGATCGCAGAGTTAGATAGGATTCCCGCTATCGAACTGAACATTTCTTGTCCGAACGTAAAGCAAGGTGGTATGGCTTTCGGCGTTACTACGTGTGGTGCAGGAGAGGTTGTTAAGGCTGTTCGTAGGGTTTATCCAAAGACACTTATTGTAAAACTTTCTCCTAATGTAACTGATATTACGGAGATCGCTAAAGCTGTTGAAGCGGAGGGTGCGGATTCTGTTTCGTTAATTAATACGATGCTTGGAATGGCCATCGACGCAGAGAAACGTAAACCTATATTATCTACAATAACTGGAGGTCTTTCCGGGCCTTGCGTAAAACCTGTAGCTCTACGTATGGTATGGCAAACGTATCATGCGGTAAAGATTCCAATTATAGGTTTGGGAGGTATTTCAAATTGGAAAGATGCCGTGGAGTTCATGTTAGCTGGGGCTAGTGCTATCCAGATCGGAACTTATAACTTTGTAGATCCAACTGTTTCTATCAAGGTTATTGATGGATTGAATGACTATTGTGACCGACATGGTTTTAAATCAGTAAAAGAGTTGATCGGAGCATTGGATATTCAGAGATAATCTAAGTTCATTTATAGACTTTATTTCCATTTTTTCAATAATAAAAAAGGATGTGTTCGCTTACGCAAAAAGAACACATCCTTTCTTTTTATTATGAAAAATTATTCGATCTCTAATACGGCCGGACAATGATCAGAATGTACGGCATCGTTTAATATATAAGCGGCTTTAACTTTCGGCTTCATATTGTCGCTAACCATACAATAATCAATACGCCATCCTTTATTTTTAGATCTGGAATTGAAGCGATAACTCCACCATGTATATTCTTGCTTATCCGGATTCAAGAAGCGAAATGTATCCGTAAAACCTGCGGATAAGAAGCGAGTCATCCATTCCCGTTCTTCCGGAAGGAAACCACTGTTCTTTGCGTTCCTGATCGGATCATGAATATCTATCGGCTCGTGGCAAATGTTGTAATCGCCACAGAGAATTAAGTTCGGACGGGATTTCTGTAACTCAACGACATATTTCTGGAAATCTTCCAACCATATCATCTTAAAATCCTGCCGTTCATCCCCACTAGTCCCGGAAGGATGATAGACACTTACGATCGATACATCCCCGAAATCCGCACGGAGGAAACGTCCCTCATTATCATACTTCTCGATCCCCATTCCATACTCGATATGATCCGGTTCCTGTTTCGTAAGAATGGCCACGCCACTATATCCCTTCTTTTGGGCACTAAACAAATAAGACTTATATCCTAAAGTCTCGAATGTTTCCGATGGAAACTGTTCTGGTTGTAACTTTGTCTCTTGGATACATAACACGTCTGGCTGTTCTTGAGCCAACCATTCGGGCAAGCCTTTACCTACGGCAGCCCTTAATCCATTTGTATTGTACGTTATTATTTTCAATTTTTCTAAGTTTAGATGTGAATGACTTTTATTCTGTCTCAAAGATACAACTTTTGACGATTTTACATTGTTTTCATTCCATAATCGGTACATAGAAATTTTCTATATTTGTATAACTTAGAATGAATGACAGACTATGCTGGAACATTTGAACGATATTTTAGAGAATACTCAGATAACGGCCTCGACCGCCGCCGTACGATTAGCTATCAGCTTCGTGCTTGGCGCTATTATCGGTGTAGAAAGACAATTTCGCCGCAGGGACGCTGGTATGCGAACCTTTACCTTGATCTGTATGGGATCCGCCGCCGCCATGTTGATATCTATCTGGATACCACAAACCTATCCGAATTTCTTGAATGGAGATCCGGGGCGTATCGCCGCCCAAGTCCTTACAGGTATTGGTTTCTTGGGAGCAGGAGCTATTATTCAAAGTCATGGAAGCGTGCATGGACTCACTACGGCGGCTTGTATTTGGGTAATGGCTGTAGTAGGTTTGGCCGCTGGTGCCGGCATGTTCTTGGCCGCTTCTATCACTACGGCATTTACCTTGTTCGTATTGGTTTCTTTAGAAAGGCTGGAGCGACGTATGTATTTGGATGGTGTTAATAAAATACTTACGATAAATTGCTCAACCTCGACTCCCGATCTTAAAGGTATCCGGAAAATCTTGGAAAATAGGAGCATATTTATCGTAAGTCTTTCTTATGAGCATAATTACGACAAGAATACGTCGACAATTACCTATAAAGTCAATGTGAAATCCAAGTCCTCTTACAGTGAGTTATTCACTGAGATTCGAAAACTTGGTTACATTTCACAAATACGTCTTCTAGCTTGACAATGCCGTTTATTCAAGTTCACCCTTTAGCATATGCCCGGCGATACGAGCCGCTTCCTCAACGTATTTACCGCAAGGACGTTTGGCATAATACTGTTGTGTGCGTGCGGAAGGAGCGGGATTCGTCGATGTCTCTTCCGGAGGAAGAAGGCTACGGCAAATGATCGTCCCATGTTTCTCCTTGAATAAAGCCGCCATTTTTTGTACCATGCCATAGTTGCGGGCACGCGCCTCTTGATCTAGCGGATCAAATACCGGATACTTAAATCCGGCTAACATCGCCATTGCGTTTACGGTACCACAAACCTCACGCATGCGTCCGACACCTCCTCCAAAAGATACAGACATCTTTTTCGCCAGCTCTAAATCCAACTCGAAGACATCCGAATAAGCGAGGAATACAGATTGAGCGCAATTATATCCGGACTCGAAGTTGTGGACCGCTTGGTTCACACGTTCCTCTATATCAAAGGATTTCATAGTCAACACAAGCTCTGTCCGCCTTTACCGGGCCAATAATTCCTTTAGCGACCGCTACATGTTCCGGATGATTAGCGTACGTATTTACATCTTCCAAGGTAGGTAATTCAGTAGTTAAAATAATATCCCAAGTCTCCGCCGGATTACAATTAAAATCTACACGGATCATTTTCAATACGTCTATCTTATTGATTAAGGCTTCCAGTTTATCCTTAATTTCTTGCATTTTGGCTTGCTTCTCAGCCGGAGTTTGAAACTCCTTCAACTTAAACATTACAATATGTCTGATCATAATCGCTATACGTTAATTATATATATTACATCTGTTCATCCAAATACGAATCCTTGTATCCAAGGAAATATAAGATACCATCGAGGCCAATCGTAGAGATAGATTGCTTGGCGGTCGCCTTAACCTTCGGTTTGGCATGGAAGGCGATACCTAGACCGGCGATACTAATCATCGGCAAGTCGTTCGCCCCGTCGCCAACCGCTACGGTCTGGCGAATATCCACGTTCTCCACTTGCGCGATCAGGCGTAATAACTCCGCTTTACGCTTCCCATCTACGATATCACCCACATGATTACCCGTTAGCTTGCCATTCTCGATTTCAAGCTCGTTGGCGTATACATAGTCGATATTATATTTTTGTTTAAGGAAATTACCGAAATAAGTGAAACCTCCGGAAAGGATAGCGATCTTGAAGCCCACCTTTTTCAAGATACGCATCAAGCGGTCTACACCTTCTGTGATCGGTAGATTCTCGGCGATCTCCTGCATCACGGATACGTCCAACCCCTTTAATAAGGCACAACGCTGGCGGAAGCTCTCGCAGAAATCGATCTCTCCACGCATGGCTGCCTCTGTAATCGCTTTTACTTGATCGCCAACTCCGGCACGTATCGCCAACTCGTCGATAACCTCCGTCTCTATCAAGGTAGAGTCCATATCGAAACAAATCAGACGGCGCATACGGCGATACATGCTATCCTCTTGGAAAGAGATATCCATCTCAAGCTCCGTGGAAAGTTTCATGAACTCCGCTTTCATGCACTCCTTGTTTTTCGGGGTACCACGTACGGAAAACTCCACGCTCGCCTTGGGAGTACGGGCATTCTCGTCCAACGGGATACGTCCCGTGAGCCGCTTGATATCATCAATATTCATATCTTGCTCCGCTACGATCCGGGAAACACCCGCGATTTGCTTGGCCGTAAGCTTACGGCTTAATATCGTGATGATATACCGGTTCTTGCCCTGCATACTTACCCATTTACTATATTCTTGCTCTGTAATGGGATTGAAACGGATATTGACGTCTAATTCGTAACTCTTGAACAGTAGTTCTTTCAATATATCGCCGGAATTTCCTTCCGTGCTTTGAAACAAGATACCCAATGATAAATGGTTATGGATATCCGCTTGACCGATATCGAGGATAACAGCGTTGTTCTTGGCTAGAATCTCCGTAAGAGCTGCCGTTACACCCGGACGATCCGCACCATTGATATTTATCAGTATTATTTCGTCGTTTTGTGCCATATTTGTCATTCTATTAGGCAAAAGTACGTAAGAATTATCGAAAAAGAGTACATTATATTGAACATTTTTGCTTATATTTGTTTTATCGTATTAACGACAAAATGTTTAATGAGAACCTGGCAACCTTAAAAAGTCCTGACCGGCAGGCGAAATGTATGAGAATCCAATTTGAAATCAAGGAAAAGTTGCCCGACATTATTTCTGAAATACTTCATTCAGATAAGTGGCTGACTTTAGTGAGAGATGAGAATCATGGATTGCGACGTGTGACGATTAAAGATCCCTACTTTGATTCAGAGGCATGCGTCGATATCTGGGAGCATGAGATTCATGTAACGACAGCTTGGTCTAACTACACCTATCGAATCTATCAAAAAGGTAATTCTGTTTGGTGCGAATACATTGGCGCTTATAGAGGATTGTTGGAACAAAACCTTTTGCCGACAATGACTCCGAAAGAAAACATTCTGGATTCGGAAGTATTGAACAGTTCTTTGTTTGGTGACAGAAAGGAGACCTTGAGAAATTACAGCGCGGAAAACCTTAAGCTGAAGAATTTTAGGCGGGATAATTTCGCCGCAGAATATCAACTGGCTTCTCCGCAAGACCATCCTAAGATCGTATATGATGAGTTTATTAAAGAAGGGGTTCCAATTCCCCCTCCTGAAGATAGAAAAGAAAAGTCCGGTAATTAATACCGGACTTTTTTTATTTGAGGATCATCGCATGATACCCGAATCCTCGTCACTATTCCAAAGTTTCTTATTGGCCTCCTTGAACTTACGGCCGAAGTCAAAATTCCAAGAGAAGGTTAGCATCAACATTCGGCTGAAGTCGTTCGCGTACATGTTCGTACGGCTGGGTGCGTAAGCGTTCCGATTTTCCTCTACCCGTTTGTACTGGCTGGAGAAAGGCATCATCAATCCGGCTCCAACGGCGAATTTACCTTGATTGTACCGGAACATAAACATATGGATATTCTCGCCGCCATGCAATAATTCGCCGACAAACGTATTATAGCTACTTTGTATCTGGAACATAGCCATGAACTTCTTGTACATAGCCATGACGGAAGCCCGGTAATACCAATTGTTATAGGTATGCGAATAACTATTTCCTTCGCTGATATAACGATTGACTCCACCTGTCACGGATAGGCTTATGATCCGCTTGATGATAGGGCCGACACGTAATGTCAAGTCACCGCTTAGTTTCTGCCATCCTTTTTGGTTATCGGTAATACGAATGAACTTATTGTTTTCCCGTATCACTTCCTCCATGATCCGGTTCGGGCTATTGCTGTAATAAAAGTTTAAGTCTCCGGTGAATATTCCTTTTTTATATAGATAATTGGCTTGCATGTCATAACTCTTATAGGGTTTCAGATAAGGATTTCCCCGGCGTATCTGGAGCGTATCGATGTATTGCTCGATGGCGCTTAGCTCCGATAGGCTAGGTGAGACATTATTTACGCTACCGTTCACCCGGAAATACATATTATCCGTAAAGTTATATTGTAAGGATACCTTTGGGCGGAACGTATAATATTGATAATCTTCCTCACCTTCTTGCTTGAACCATGAGCGGGAAACACCTATTCCGGCGGTATAATTCAACTTCTTGACACGTCCGCTGAATTCCGTATAGAGGTACGTCTCCGATTGTTTCATCTTGGTTCGTCCTCCAACCGTTCCGCCGTAGGTGTTATCCGTCCACGATTGGGTATGTTTCAACCCTCCGCCCAATCGACCGGCCTCGAATTGCCGTTCGTAGATTCCCTCGCCGATGATGGAATATTTGTCTCCGTCCACGTTCGACAAGATATCCGATAAGAGGATATCATTTTTCCATTCTTGATACATTTGGTTTGCGTTCGTATGTATGTACGTACCTACCATATTAAGTATCAATGTCTGCTTATGTGGTAAGGAGCGTTGGTAATAAAGGTCGAGGGAAGGACGTTTGGTAGAGTTGCTATTTGGATTCCAAGCGTATGTCTTATCCTCGGGATGGTTATTGGTATACAGGTTCTTATCACTACCTTTATCCTCATCCGATAGGAAATAGCGTAGCGTGGCATTGAAATAATAATGGTCGTTATCTACCAAATTATAATTAAGAGAGAGGTTATGGGCGGTCTCAGACATTCCTCTTGGCAGACCTTCCGAGGTACGTTCCAGCGTCTCGCCATTCTCAAAGCGGAAGGTCTCGACTCCTTCCGTCCAGATATGATACGGATTCCGGTAACGGACGGCGTATTGCAATCCGAACTCTGATTTCTTATGATTGAACTTCACCGATACTTGATCGTCTCCAAAAGAGGTGGTCGGCGAATTACTAAGATCCAGATTGACAGAACCTCCGCTAGTTTCCCTCTGGACAATGTAGTCGAGTACGACAGAGGCGTTACCGTAACGTAAGCCCGGATTATCATGATATTCTATCCGGATTACCTCCTGTGGCGATAAACCCCGGATATCGGACAGCTCTACCTTGATACCGTTGATACAGAATTGAATCGTCCCTTCATTCGATAGCGATACGCTATTCCGGATCGGGTCCACTTCCAAACGGGGAAGCATCAAGGCGTTCAATAGATTGATGCCATTGCTGGAGGCCGCTTTTTGCTCGGAGGTAGGGAATGCGATCTTACGGTCCGCCGTATTACGGATAGCGGAAGCGTTGACCGTGACTTCATCTAAGGATATAGAGGAGGATGCCAATGAGATCGTACCGAGATCTATAAGCTGGGAAAGTCCCAGCACGGAGACTACCGAAGTCTTGTAACCTATGGAGGAAACAGATACTTGATAATCTCCGGCCTTAACTTTCTCGATCCGGAAAAGTCCTTTACTATCCGTCGTCGTCCCTGTGATGAATGCGGAATCGGCTGTTTGAAGCGTGATATTCGCGAACTCAAGAGGAGACTTGTCGGATAGATCGATGACTTTCCCCCGGATCTGTAATTGTTGTGCCCGAATACCCCAAGAAAAGGATATAAGAAGGGCTGCCATAATGATTTGTTTCATTATAGTACGATTTAATGATTAAGAAATAATGTGTGTATGTGCTTGTTACTTAGTCCAAATCTCTTCTCCGTTCAATCGGATCTTCTGGATATTGTTGATACGGATATGCAACGTGAGATTTTTATCTTGCCCGGCGTCCCTCGCCCCGCTAACCAATAATAGAGAATCGTGGCGGCTGACTTCCGGCAAATACCGTTTCATTCCCTCGTAATAGAGTAACGACCGGTCCTTTGCTTCCAGTACTTGCCCCCGGGGAAATTCGGAGGCGGTTCTCGTATCGACTTTTATGTTTTCCGCTTTCAACTCCGGATTATCTATCTGGATAATCTGAAACTTTTGCGTGAAACCTGTAAGGCATTTTTCCGACGTAAACTGGGCAACGCCGAAAGTGAGGGCTGGAACGATATATAATGTCGCTATCAAGGCGATAAACACGCGATTACTTTTTTTCATGATTGTCTTTATTTAATGGTAGATATATATAATGTATAGGCTTTCGTAAGCTCGTCGATACCTACATCTAGCAGGTGCATCTCCTTGAAGACGGCGGGAAGTACCTCTTCCACGAACTGGTTATGGCGCATCTCACGGATTTTTTGCTCGGCGTCGGAAGCGACGAAGTAGCCGATCCCACGCTTGTTGTAAATAATATCGTTGGCTTGCAGGCGCTCGAAGGAACGCATGACCGTATTTGGATTTACCTCCATCTCTACCGCCAGTTCCCGTACGGACGGGATACGGCTATCGGCTTTGTAATTACCACTCAATACCCGGTCGCAAATCCGCTCGGCTATCTGGATAAATATGGATTGATTCGTATTGTAGTTCATCTTAGTTCCTTTTCTTTAAGTTTTAGATAAGCGACGTATAAGACCACGAGGGTCGCAATGAGAAATGCGGGTGTAAAGGCAAAGCTCAGCCAATACACGGCGGTATAAAACGGTGAAGATTCATAACAAAAACTATTCATACCCGGCTGGATATTCAAGATGTTTATACATAGATAAACAATCCCTATGATAGAAGCGATTATCAATATATATCCACCACAAGCGATTCCTAAAGCATACTTCTTGAATGTGACGTAAGAGAGAAACATCAAGGAGCCGGCAAACGCCAGCATGGTGAAATCTTGCAAGGTCATGATAATGTCCTTGAATGCTACAGGCTGTATATGAATGAGCATTGAGGCTATTCCCGTCCCAGTCCAGAACGTGACTTGGTATGTTAAGAATACCACGATGCCTTCGATCAAGATAGCGGCAAATTTCTCTTGGTTGCTCGCGGGAAGCGTTAAGAACAATCCTCTAGGGCGGTGTATCATTAAGTTTACGTAGCTACAGAAAGCGATAAAAGTCCCTAATGATCCCAATACATATAATGTAAAGGTACGGAATCTCGTAGCCCATAAAATGGAGGATAATAGGAAAAAGAAGAGGACTCCGAGGATGACCAACACCCCATAAGCTAATTTCTTCTTATTCTCTATCCAATCTTTGCGAAGTAAAAGATTGATGCGTTGTATACTGAAATCTGTTTTCATATCTATGTGTATTTTAGGAGTTCATGATTCTTTGGATCTCTTTGGGATAAGTTATCGCCGCGTTAAAGAGCAACTCTAAGGATACGGCCGTCTCTTCCTTGCCATCCCTTGCGGTGACGCCTATTGTCCCTTGCGGGGTAGGCTCGGAATAAAGAGCTTTCTCTTCCGGCAGGAGCGGTCCGAAATAAAGTTTCTCGCCGATCTCGTTCAACGTCTTATTCAATAGGATTTGCCTTTGGTCTAAGATCAATACCGTGTCGATCAAGCTTTCCAGATCCCTGACCTGATGCGTGGAGATAATAACCGTCTGATTGTCATCTATCAAAGAGGCTACCAGTCTGCGGAATGTCGCCTTCGAGGGAATGTCCAGCCCATTTGTTGGTTCATCCATTAGAAGCAGGGGCGTATGAGCGGCCAGTGCCAAGGTTATCGCCACCTTTTTCCGTTGTCCTTGAGACATTTTCGACAGGCGATCGGATAGATTGATCTCAAACGATTCTACGCAAGCCTTGCAGATATCGTCCCTAAATGTCGGATAAAAAGCCGCGTACATCTTTATATATTCTATGGCGGTGACCTCAGGCATGGAGATTTCCTCCGGCAATAAGAAGATCTGTTGCAAGAAACGAGCGTTTCTCTCGGAAGGAATTTCCTCCAATACGAGGCAAGAGCCTTGATCCGGAAAGATCTGTCCGCTTAGAAGGTTTAGAAGCGTAGTCTTTCCTTCGCCGTTCTTTCCCAATAAGCCACAGATGTGTCCCGATCCAACCTCAAGATTGATACGATCAAGTACCTCTTTTTTGCGGCTATAGCTGAATGAGAGTTCTTTTAATGTAATCATATGTTTTGCTGCTTTAGTGTATTAGTTTAATAGTACACTGCAAATGTAGTGGAAGTTTTTGAATAAACAAGAGGGAAGGGTATTTTTTTCCTTTTATTTTTCAAGATGGCAGTACAAGGTGATTAAAGGGAATCTCTTAATGCTATTAGCCTCTTTTCCAAGAAGGATTAGCGGTTTGTTCTTGAAGCATTGCTAATTTTTCAGTTGGTGCATGATCTTCTAACGGCTGTTGGAAGATCATGCACCAACTGTTAGATGATTATGCAACAGCCGTTGGATAATCTATACTTAAAGATGAAATCGCTAAGGATTCCCTGTTATCGGTCTAAAGGTAGGGGAGCGGGAAGCTAATGATTCTTGATGATTTTGCGGTTCTCTCGGGGAGAAAAAGGTACTCTACTTCTAAATTTATGTTGCAAAACAGTTAATTTTTTATCGATGTGTGCGCTAAAACATATAAAAAAGCTTGCTAATTTGCAGAAAATCGCTATATAATTTGGTGGAAAGAAGTATTTGGTTTTATATTTGCACCCGTTAAAGACAAGTAAGTGTCTCTTTAGCGAAAGAAACATGCTTGTTTACGATCCTGAAAATCAGGAGTCGGGAGTTTGTCCCCCGGGAGATTCCCCCGATTAAGTTTAACGTAAAATTGAAAATATGAAGGTAAGAGCTTATGTTCTCATCGCATCGGTAGCGTTATTAGGGATGTCTGCCGGTTCGAAAAAGGCGAAACTTACCGAGGGTGTGAACCCCGGTGATCTAGCTCCGAGAATAGAGTTTTTGGGAAACGACGCTAAAGCCAGTTTCCACAACCAATTAGGACGTTATACATTGCTCAACTTTTGGGCGGCTTACGATGCGGAATCGCGGGCTCGTAACGTGCAATTGGCGAATGAGGTTAACAAGTTTGGTCCGGACAAAATCGCGATGTGTTCGATCTCTATGGATGAGAAAGAATCTATTTTTACCGAGACGGTAAAGATTGACAAGTTGGATCTGTCAACGCAATTTCACGAAGGACTGGGTAAAGAGTCAGAGTTGTACAAGAAGTATGATTTAAGAAAAGGTTTCAAGAACTTCTTGATTAACGACGAAGGAGTGATAATCGCCGCCAACGTCACCCCGGAAAAACTGACCGAGATTCTGAAAGCAATTTAATCAGTATTATTTAGCAAAGAGGGCTGTTCCACTTCAAGATGGGACAGCCTTTTTTTTATCGATTCACGAGTTTTCGTTTCGAGATGATGAAATATCATGTATAGTCTGAGAAGGAAATGTACGCTTTCTTTTTAAGTCCGTGTTTATTATTAACTCTTTTTGATTTATTAACCTTAATGGATAGGGTGATTGAGAAGGTCCTCTGTCTTTACTGTAAATGAACAACTAACATCCTATAAATAATGAGATCTATACTTTTCTTTATTTGTTTGATCTTTACCTTTGAGGGACAGGCGCAAGAGGTAGAAAAATCCCATATGTGGAAAGTAGAACTCTCCGGCGCCTTGAATAATAATTCAGCATGGGAGGTAGAGCCATCTGTTACTTATCTACCGATTCCTTATGTGGGAATTACTATGGGGTTGCTTTTCTGTAATACGATTGAGAAAGATAGTTATACGGGGTTTTCAAGAGATAATCAGTGGTTCTGGGATTCAGATGAGAGTAATCCGGGCTGTCATTTCTTTGCGTTACGTCCGGCCATCCAGTTAGTAACTCCCGCTTTTAAATTCGGGAAAGACAAGGATACGGGACTCTCTTTGGTCGTTTCACCCGGATTAACCATTCCTTTGCCTGTCAATCAAGAGTTTAATATAAGCTATGTTCCAAATACTCCCGGGGTATGGATACCTCAAAAATTCGATCATATAAAGAACAAGGGAGGTAAATCGTTATTTTATCATATTAAAAGTATGTTGAGCCTCGATATAGACCAGCGGTATATATTCTCTTTGGGGTATATATTCTCGAATTTTGATTTATATAGTGGAGGGCGAAACTTCGTTGTAGAGGGGAAAAGGCTTAGTATGCCTCGGATTCGTTTTATGCATTCGTTCTTTCTAAGTATTGGATACCGCTTTTAAATCGTTTCATACATTGTCTTTATCGTTTAGCCCAAAAAGGGAGAGCTGTTTTAAGGCTCTCCCTTTTGCATAAGCTTATATATAATAATGTATAGGATTTATCGAATAGCTTCCACTTCTTCCGTACGCAAAGGGATCTTCTTTCCTAATAGACGAGCGCCGTTCTCGGTAATCAGATAGTCTTCCTCGTTACGTATGCCACTGAAATCCTTATATGTAAACAACTTCTCGTAATTGATGAATTCGGTGAACTTGTTCTGGCCTCTCCATAAATCCATTAATTCAGGGATGAAGTATACACCCGGCTCGATGGTCAAGACAAAACCCGGTTCCAGCTTACGTCCCAAGCGCAACGACTTACGTCCGAATTCCGTACTCTTCGGCTGTCCGTCATAACCAACGTATACCTCTCCCAGATTCTCCATATCATGTACATCCAATCCCATCATATGGCCTAAGCCACAAGGCATAAACATGGCGTGAGCACCGGCTTTTACGGCCTCCATCGGATCTCCTTTCACGAAACCAAGGTCCTTTAAACCCTCCATGATCACTTTACAAGACAACTCATATACATCCACGAAAGGAATACCCGGGCGCAAAGCCGCTACGGCAGCTTCATGGGCGGCTACTTGAATATCATAGATGTCTTTTTGACGGGTCGTGAATTTTGAGTCGGCCGGGATGGTGGACGACATATCTCCGGCATATCCCATCTCTGTCTCGGCACCGGCGTCCAATAACAGCATATCGCCACTCTTAATCATATGACTATGATCATGGTTGTGCAAGGTCTGCCCATTGATCGTGGCGATGATAGGGAAGGAGAGCTGGTAATTGTTGGCGAAAGCTACTTCCGCAACGGCAGCCGCTACATCCGACTCCCGGATTCCCGGACGTACGGTACGCATGGCAGTCAGGTGCATATCGGCGGTTACGATACAAGCTTTCTCGATCTCGGCGATTTCTTCCTCGCTCTTGTAATTCCGTTGGTTTACGACACCCATGATGAAAGGTACGGAAGGTTTCTCCGCGCCGGGTACGATACCCAACCATTGGAATAACTTGATCTGGTGTTCCGCACGATACGTCGGCAGATAATGGATTGGCTGGCCTTTTTGCTGGGCATTCTTCAAGTAAGTCTCGATCTCCTTGAAAGGACGGACTTCCTTGATACCTGCGGCCTCGCTCTTCTCTTTTAGGGTGGGCTGCGTACCCATCCATACAATCGCATCTATAGTCAACTCATCGCCAAAGATGATCTCCTTATCGTTATCGATATCGATGATAGCGGATAACCCGGCGTATGGCAATCCGAAGAAATACAAGAAGGTAGAGTCTTGACGGAAGTGATACGTATTATCGGCGTAGTTCATCCCACTCTCGTCGTTTCCAAGGAATAGCAACAAACCGGAACCTATGGTTTGTTTCAGCTTAGCCCGGCGGGCCATATAAGTTTCTTTACTGAACATAAGGATTATTTTTTGTTAGTGTACCAAAGATAGTAATTAATGTAATATACTAGGCCGACATTCGAAATTATTTCTTACATTAGCCCATGTAAAATGTAACCTCTGGTACCTTATGAAGATTCAAAGAATTCAAGAACTTACCGATGCCTCCATCGTCTGTGGCTCAGAGAAACGGGAGAACGATGTGCAGTGCGCTTTTGCCAGCGATCTGATGAGTGACGTGCTTACGCTGGATTGTGGTGATGTGCTGTTGGTGACAGGACTTTGTAATTTGCAAACGATCCGTACCGCGGAGATGGCGGAAGTTTCTTATATACTTTTCGTGCGGGGGAAGAAAGTAACCCCGGATATGCTGGAGCTGGCTCGTGAGAACAATATGGTTCTTCTGGAGACAGATCATTCTATGTATCATACGGTCGGAGAGCTTTATAGCGCGGGGCTCCTTCCTATATATTGAGAAAGGAGGTCGTGAGATATGCTATTTAAGTTTGAGTTGGAGGGTGGTAATTTCTCGAAGGCGGGTTATGCGTCTAGCCAGATAAAGAAGGTCTTGAAGCAATTGGCTATCGATCCCCGGATCATTAAGCGGGTGGTCGTGGCGCTTTATGAGGCGGAGGTGAATATCGTGGCTCACGCTTGGAGAGGAACGGTTGTCGCTGAATTGGACGCTGATAAAATATCTTTGGAACTGAAGGATGAAGGGCCCGGAATCCCGGATATATCGCTAGCTATGCGTGAAGGGTATTCGACGGCATCCGAGGCCGTGCGTGAGATGGGATTTGGTGCCGGAATGGGACTTCCAAATATGAAGAAGAACGTAGATGAATTAACGATCGAGAGCCAAGTAGACGTAGGTACCACGGTACGTATGGTCACATGGTTTAATAAAGAAGGAGCGTAGACCATGGAGGAAGCTAATTTTTATCATGCCTTGAAGATTGATAATGACCGCTGTATAGGCTGTACGCATTGCATGAAAGAGTGCCCTACGGGAGCGATCCGTATCCGGGATGGTAAGGCTTTGATCCATAAGGATTGGTGCGTGGATTGCGGCGAGTGCTTGAAATCGTGCCCGACAGAGGCTATCTATGTGGAGCAGGATGACTTCCAGCGTATATTTGATTATAAATGCAGGGTAGCGTTGATGCCCACGGTATTTATCGGGCAGTTCTCAAAGTACACGACCGAGAAGGAAATTATCAGCGCCGTTATGGAACTGGGCTTTACCCATGTTTTCCAAGTAGAGTTTACCGCCGATATGATCCATAAGGAAATGGTACGGCAGATGGAAAACGCCGAGGAAAAACCGGTGATCAGTTCTTTTTGCCCCGCTATCGTCCGGTTGATACAAGTCCGTTTCCCTGCGCTGGTGGATAATATCTTATTGGTGAAAGCGCCGGTAAACGCCTCGGCCACTTACTATCATAAGATATTGGAAGGGCAAGGTGTTCCCTCGGAAGAGATCGGTATCTTTTATGTTACGCCTTGCGCGGCGAAAATCGCGGCGTTGAAGGGAGCGGAAGGTTACTCATCTACGATCAAAGGCGTGATAAATATGGATACCCTATATAATAAGGTATACCATATTCTTAAGAATCGCCCGAGAGGATATGAGCCGGAATGTGAGCTTCCTCCGCCATTAACGAAAAAAGAGATGCGATGGAGCCAGACAGGAGGGGAGGCCAAACATTTCTCCGGTCGTTGCCTCGCGATCGATGAGATCCATAATGTGATCGATTTCTTGGAACGAATGGAAACGACCAGCGAGGTACGTAACGTAGACTTTCTGGAACTGAGGGCTTGCGACCGTAGCTGTGCCGGAGGTGTATTAGCCGTAGCGAACCGTTTCCTCACGGCCGAGCGTATCATGAAGCGATCCATGAACCGGGATAAAGTACCGATGATATACGCCGCCGATAATTTCGAGGCTTTATCCTATTTGAGGCAGCATATTACGATCCGTCCGGTGCAACCGAATCCCAAACGGTTGTACGAAGGAACGATCGATGAGATGCTGAAGAAAATGGAGCAAGTGCGGAAATTGATGTGCTACCTACCGGGAATCGATTGTGGCGCTTGCGGCAGCCCGAACTGTCAAAGCTTGGCCGAGGATATCGTACGCCACGAGGCTCAATTTAGTGATTGCGTATTTATGCAACGTAATATGGAGAAGCACGGTAAACTAGACCAAGAGCATGCCTTCCGTATCGTTGAGAAGACATGGGGGAAAGATCGTTTAAATAAGGATTGTTATAAGAAAGGAGCTAAATATGAAGGTTTGTGATTTAGTGAAGATGTTGAATCTTACTGTATTTTGTGGAGAAGAGGGCCTTGATACAGAGATAACCGGGGGCTATACGAGCGATTTACTAAGTGATGTCATGGGACATATCGAGGAGGGTATGCTATGGATTACCATGCAAACGCATCAGAATATACTGGCCGTGGCTACTTTAAAAGACGTCTCCGCGGTATTGATCGTGAACGGAACCTCTCCGGATGATGAGACCTTACAAAAAGGTAGGGAAGAGGCTGTCCCTCTTTTAGGAACTACACGCTCCGCGTTCGAGGCTTCCGGTATGATTTACCGCTTATTACAGAATGAGAATGGATGAAACAGTATTTAGCTGATTTACATATCCATACTTGCCTGTCGCCATGCGGCAGTCTGGAAATGAGTCCATCGGAGATCGTGCGTCGTTCCTTAGCGAAAGGTTTGGATGCTATTGCCATTACGGACCATAATACGACCTTACAATGCCCGGAGATTCAATCCCTTGGCGAGAGATTCGGACTAAGGGTCTTTGCGGGCGTAGAAGTTACGACCCGTGAGGAAGCGCATTGTCTGGTTTATTTCCCGACCGATGAATCCCGTAAGCGATTCCAACGATATTTAGAAGAGCATCTCCCTCCAATTCCAAATGATCCGGAACGTTTTGGCGATCAAGTTTGGGTGAATGCGGAGAATGAGATTCTAGGAGAAGTACCCTATCTTTTGCTCTCCGCCTTGGATCAAAGCGTAAACCAAATAGCCGCTCAAGCACGTAAGGTGGATGCTCTATTTGTAGCCGCCCATGTAGAACGTCCGTCATTCAGCTTGATCAGTCAATTAGGTTTTATAGACCCCTGCTTATCTTTAGATGCTATTGAATATAATAATCAGCAAAGATACAGTAAGTTATTGTCTATTCACGGGTATTTGAAAGAGCAGACTCAATACTCAGCCTCGGATGCTCATTGCCCCGAACAAATAGGTACTCAGCCCTCCATTTGGCAAACGGAGGAATTAACCTTCGATGGCTTACGAAAGGCTTTTGATCAAAAAGACAATCACTTAATTTTCGCCTCTCATGGATAATCTCTCGTTTCATATCACGGATATAACCGCTAATAGTATCAGAGCAAAAGCTTCTGACATAGAGATAGATATACAGATAAAGGACACATCCATATGTATTCGTATCGCGGATAATGGCTGTGGTATGGATCCGGAAACAGTCTCTCTGATCCGTAATCCGTTTTATACGACTCGCACGACACGAAAAGTGGGTCTAGGCTTACCTTTCTTGATACAAAACGCGGAGCAAACAGGCGGGAATGTGGAAATATCTTCCATACAGGGAAAAGGTACGGTAGTTGTTGCTTGTTTTGTCTCATCTCATATTGATTGTCCGCCTTGGGGAGATTTGGCGGGTACAATGGCTATGCTTATAGGCAGTAATCCAGACATAAACATTCATTTCTCATATCATTCAGATCTGGTTTCATTTGATATCAGTACGCGAGAGCTTAAAGAAATCCTAGAGGACATGCCATTAAGTCATCCGAAAGTCATGCTTTATTTGAAGGAGTTAATAGCGAATCAAATAGTCGCGTCAAGCTGAATTAATCTTTTCATATAGGTGATCTGATCTTTTCACAGCTGTGATACGATCTTTTCACATCCATGAAACAAACGTTTCACAGCCGTGAAAAGATCTGTGTCTTTACTCAAAGCAGCTACAAGCTTTGCTTGAATGCACTAATTTATCCTTATCTTGCTATTAATTTTATAATTCCCATTATGTTTAATAGTATTATGAGCGATCAAAAAATGACTACTCCGATACATGATACACAAATAAAAAACCGCCTAGTAACCTTATATTACTAGACGGTTCCAATTTATTCTGAAAGAAGAAATTACTTATTCATCTCTGCTTCAATAGCATCGAATTTATCACCCATATTCAAGTTGTAGTAAATACCTCTTAAAGCAGTCATATATTCTCTTTCTTCTGGTTTCATTTGGTGAGCTTTCTCAAAGTAAGGAAGAGCTAGCTTAAAGAATTCCTTAGCTTTGCCTAATTCCTCTTGATATTGTTTTGCGTCGTTGATCATATTAGCCTCACCTTGCTTGTTTACACCTTGGTTGTAATATACACGACCTAAGTTAGAGAGAGATTCGATATAGTCCGGATTGATCGCCAATGCTTTCTTGAAATACTCTTCAGCTTTAGCGTAATCTCTCAAACCAGTCTCATAAACACGGCCCATTACATCGTAAAGCTGTGGATTGTTGGAATCCTTAGCGATAGCTGTGTTCAAATATTCAATAGCTTTCTCATTTCTATTAGAATAGATGTAATTGTTTATAAGGCTCATTAAGAAATACTGTTCCTCAGGGAATTTATTCAAACCTTCTTCCAAAGTCTTCTCTAAATTCACGGTATCTTTAGCTTGCTCATACTCATAGCATAAGTATTGATATACCTCGCTTGCTCTATAATCCGTATTTTTAGCACGCTCTAACGCTGCGATAGCTTTTTGAGAATCGCCAAGTTGGGTCGCTGCTACAGCGGCATAGAACTGAACAGTCATGAAGTTTGAATCTCTTTCAGCGACAGCCTCACCTTTAAACATCGGCATATCAGATATTTTCAGGTATTGCTCGAAGAAATCGTAAGCTTTGTTATAATCTTTCTGATCGAAATAGTAAGCACCACCATTGATGTAATATACGTGGTTTGCTCCTAGGATACCTTTGATATCTTTCGTGAACTTAGGTTTAACTTTTCCTTTTTCATTAGGAAGTTGATCTAACTCATATGCTTTCTCAAAGTATGGCAAAATACTACCCAATGCCTCGTACATAACAGGCTCGTCCGGTTGTTGGCCCAAGACTTGTTTAGTTCTTTCGTTGCTGAACTGTTGATCCTCGATAAAACCGGCAACATACCAAGTTTTAGCGTCATCCTTTGTTTCTGGATTTTCCAAAGCTCCTTTAATAAGAGTTCTAGCTTCCGAGAAATCAGGAGTCGAACCCTTAGCTATACTTTGAGCCTCATTTACAGCTTTTTTCTGTGCAAAAGAGACCGATGCTGCGACACATAGTGCCACTGTTAATAATACTCGTTTCATTGTGATAGTAATTTTGAGATTAATATTTCTATTTGTTTAAAATTATTCAGTTATTTCTTCGTTATCATTTTGTTCGTTATCCTCCTCTGATTCCGGTAGATCAACATCAGTACCTAGACTAGCTTGATTCTCACTGAACTCTCTTCCCTCATTCTCTTGTCTGGCTTCTTGTTCCGCTTTTTGCTCGGCTATTTCCTCTTCACTCTCAGACAATACTTTACATACAGAAGCGATTTCGTCGTTGCGCTTTTCTAGATTAATCAAACGAACACCTTGAGTAGCACGTCCTATTACGTTCAAATCGGCCACTTTCATACGGATAGCGATACCCGACTTATTGATAATCATTAAATCGTTCTCGTCCGTAACATTCTTGATGGCAACTAATTTGCCGGTCTTCTCCGTGATATTAATGGTTTTTACGCCTTTACCGCCACGATTCGTTATACGATAATCCTCGATAGAGGAACGTTTTCCATATCCCTGCTCAGATACGACGAGTACGGTCTCTTTTTCCTTGTCCTTGATACAGATCATACCTACGACTTCATCGGTATTATCCTCGTCCAAAGTCATACCTTTCACTCCGGAAGCCGTACGGCCCATTACACGTACCGCACTTTCATGGAAACGGATCGCCCGGCCGTTACGGTTCGCTATGATCACCTCGTTGTTGCCATTCGTCATACATACTTGGATCAAGCCATCGTCTTCACGCAATGTAATAGCGTTCACACCGTTTTGACGAGGACGGGAATAGGCCTCCAACAAGGTCTTTTTGATCACACCTTTCTTCGTACAGAATAATAGGTAATGAGAATTAATGAATTCCGTATCGGTGGTTAATTTCTTAACACGTATAAAAGCTTGTACCTTATCATCCGGCTCGATATTCAGAAGATTCTGGATCGCACGTCCTTTAGCGTTCTTAGCTCCTTCCGGAATCTCGAATACCTTCAACCAATAACATTTACCTTTTGCCGTGAAGAATAATAAGGTTGCGTGCATGGATGCCGGATAGATATACTCAACGAAATCCTCGTCTCTAGTCTCGGAACCCTTCGCTCCTACACCACCACGGCCTTGCGCACGGAACTCACTTAACGGGGTACGTTTGATATATCCCATATGAGATACGGTAATGATCATCTCATCATCCGCATAGAAATCCTCCGGATTTAATTCCTCAGAGGCGTAAACGATATCCGTCTTACGTTCGTCGCCAAATTTATCCTTGATTTCCAATAATTCATCTTTGATAACCTTCATACAAAGGTCCTCATTCTCCAGAATCTCATTCAAATAAGCGATCAACTTCTCGATCTCCTCATATTCCGCACGCAATTTGTCTTGTTCCAGACCTGTCAACTGACGAAGTCTCATCTCGACAATCGCACGTGCTTGAAGCTCAGATAAAGAGAAACGTTCGATCAAACGCTCGATAGCCTCTTGCGGGCTCTTGGAAGACTTGATAATCGCGATTACCTCGTCTATATTATCGGAAGCGATGATCAAGCCTTCCAATATATGGGCTCTCTCTTCCGCTTTCCTCAATTCATATTTTGTACGCCGGATAACGACCTCATGACGGTGCTCAACAAACGCCTTGATTAAGTCTTTTAAGTTAAGCAACCTCGGACGGCCGTTCACCAAAGCGATATTATTAACGCTGAATGAGGATTGCAGAGCCGTAAGCTTATACAATTTATTCAGTACGACACTCGAGTTTGCGTCACGTTTCACGTCAACTACGATACGCATACCGCTACGGTCGGACTCGTCATTGACATTGGAAATGCCATCGATACGCTTCTCGTTTACCAGGTCAGCGATATACTTGATCAACTCAGCCTTATTTACCAAATAAGGAATCTCGGTAATAATAATCTTCTCATGATTATTCTCCACCTCAATCTCGGCTTTACCGCGAAGGATGATACGTCCCCTACCCGTCTCGAAAGCGTCTTTCACGCCAGCGTAGCCATAAATTGTAGCGCCTGTAGGGAAGTCCGGAGCCTTGATATATTGCATTAAGCCCTCTACCTCGATATCTCCCTTGGCATCGATATAAGCGATACAACCATCTAATACCTCGCTCAAGTTATGAGTCGGCATATTCGTAGCCATACCAACGGCGATACCCGATCCACCATTTACAAGTAAGTTAGGAACACGAGTCGGCAATACGGTCGGCTCCTTCAACGTATCATCGAAGTTAAGCTGGAAATCTACCGTGTCCTTATCGATATCCCGGAGCATTTCTTCGGCGAGTTTACTCAGTCGTGCCTCTGTATAACGCATAGCGGCAGGACTATCACCGTCCACTGAACCGAAGTTACCTTGTCCGTCTACTAACGGATAACGCATAGACCATGTCTGGGCCATACGAACCATGGCGAAATATACAGACGAGTCGCCATGTGGATGATATTTACCTAAAACTTCACCAACTATTCTCGCAGATTTTTTATAAGGTTTGTCGGATGTGTTACCCAGTTCATTCATTCCAAATAAAATACGGCGGTGAACCGGCTTAAAGCCATCCCTAACATCAGGAAGAGCACGTGAAACAATGACAGACATTGAATAATCAATGTATGCCGATTTCATTTCCTCTTCGATGTTAATCTTAATAATTCTGTCTTGATCAACCATTTAGTTTTATATTAATTACACTCAATATCTCACCTCTGAAAAATTGCACTAAGGTAAGGTTTTTCCGTATACTACGAAAGAATTTGTCTTGAAATTTTGCGCCTCCGGGCTTTTCAAGGCTTATTAAGGAATAATGGCACGAAATTTGATGATAGTTGGAATAGATTATGTAACTTTGCGTAATCAGTACATATATAATATAGTATGAAAAATTATTCGAAAAGATTGATTGACGTGATTGAGTATAGCCGTGAAGAAGCGGCTAGGCTCCAGAATAGCTATATCGGGCCGGAACATTTGATGCTAGGCATCATCCGGGAAGGCGAAGGCGAGGCAATGCGTGTCTTGCGAGAGCTACATACCGATCCGATGGATATTAAACGCAAGATTGAGCAAGAAATAAAGAACACATTCGATTCTGAGGATTCTGTCCAGCATGAGATCGCAATAAGTAAGACTACAGAACGTGTCTTGCGTATGAGTATGCTGGAATCTCGTTTATTCAAGGAAGATGAGACCGATACGGAACATCTTCTATTGGCGATATTGAAAGAGGAGTTTAACGTAGCCGCCAAGGTGTTGAACGACGCGGGTATTACTTATCGTTCCGCATATAATATATTAGTAAGCGGAACCGGTTTGAACAATATGGAGGAATTCGACGAGATCAGCGACGGATATACGGATGATGACGAAGATGACGAGGACGAAGGTTTCTCCTCTCGTCGTGAGGCATCTCGCCCCTCTTCCGGTGCTGGAGCGGGAGCCGCTCAACCGAAATCCCCTAATGATACACCTGTTCTGGATAACTTCGGAACGGATATGACACGTGCCGCCGCAGAAAACCGTCTAGACCCAATTGTGGGACGTGAGAAGGAGATCGAGCGTTTGGCCCAGATATTAAGCCGTAGGAAGAAAAATAATCCGGTATTGATTGGTGAGCCGGGTGTGGGTAAGTCGGCTATCGTAGAGGGATTGGCTTTACGCATTATTCAGCGTAAGGTTTCCCGGGTGTTATTCGATAAGCGTGTGATTAGCTTGGATATGGCTTCTATTGTCGCCGGTACGAAATACCGCGGACAATTCGAGGAACGTATTAAGGCTATCTTGAATGAGTTATCGAAGAACCCGAATATCATCCTCTTTATCGATGAGATTCATACGATTGTTGGCGCTGGTTCCGCTTCCGGATCTATGGATGCGGCGAATATGCTGAAACCTGCGTTGGCTCGTGGTGAGATTCAATGCATTGGCGCTACTACTTTGGATGAATATCGTAAGAATATCGAGAAAGACGGTGCGTTGGAACGTCGTTTCCAGAAAGTGATCGTTGATCCGACTACGGCGGAAGAAACTTTGCAGATCTTGCGTAATATCAAACCTCGTTATGAGGAGCACCATAACGTGATCTATACTGAAGATGCTTTACAAGCGTGTGTAAAATTGACAGAAAGATATATCAGTGACCGTAATTTCCCGGATAAGGCGATCGATGCTTTAGACGAGGCCGGTTCCCGTGTACATATATCTAATATCATTGTTCCGAAAAGTATCGAAGAGCTTGAGGCAAAGATCGAGGATACGAAGAATGAGAAATTAGCGGCCGTGAAATCTCAGAACTTTGAGTTAGCCGCAAGTTTCCGCGATAAGGAGCGTCAGTATTTATTGCAACTGGAGGCCGCGAAAGCTAAATGGGAACAAGAGCTTCAAGAACATCGGGAGACCGTTGATGAAGAGAAGGTCGCTGAAGTTGTTGCCATGATGTCCGGTGTACCTGTTCAACGTATCGCTAAGGCAGAGAATGTCAAGCTTCTGGAAATGGCGGACGTATTGAAAAGTAAGGTGGTCGGGCAGGATGATGCTGTTCAAAAGATCGTAAAGGCAATTCAACGTAACCGTGTTGGCTTGAAAGATCCGAATAAGCCGATCGGAACTTTTATGTTCCTAGGACCGACGGGTGTAGGTAAAACTCACTTGGCCAAGAAGCTTGCTGAATATCTATTTGATTCGGCGGATTCTTTGGTACGTATCGATATGAGTGAATACTTGGAGAAATTCGCTGTTTCCCGTTTGATCGGAGCGCCTCCCGGATACGTTGGTTACGAGGAAGGTGGCCAGTTAACAGAGAAAGTACGTCGCAAGCCTTATTCGGTGGTCTTATTGGACGAGATCGAGAAGGCGCATCCGGATGTATTTAACTTGCTGCTGCAAGTCTTGGATGAAGGCCGTTTGACGGATAGTCTGGGTAGACGTATTGATTTCAAGAATACGATCTTGATCATGACTTCCAATATTGGTACCCGGCAATTGAAAGATTTCGGCCGTGGCGTTGGTTTCAATACCCAGATGGCTGGTGAGCCGGATAAGGATTTCTCCCGTAGCGTGATCCAGAAAGCGTTGAATAAAGCATTTGCTCCAGAGTTCTTGAATCGTGTGGATGATATCATTATGTTCGATCAGCTTGATAAAGCCGCTATTCATAAGATTATCGATATTGAGTTGCAGGGTCTGTATCAGCGTGTATCAAATCTGGGCTATGAGTTGTCGATCACAGACGAGGCAAAAGATTTCATTGCGACAAAAGGCTACGATATCCAATTCGGTGCCCGTCCGTTGAAGCGTGCGATCCAGAAGTATCTGGAAGATGAGATGGCGGAGATGATTATCCGTGCCTCAGTAGGTGAAGGCGATACGATTATCGTAGACTTTGATAAAGAAGAGCAGAAAATCACGACTTCGATAAAAAAGAAAGATGCTGAATAAGTTTGTCTATGAATATAGAAGCCGGGCGTGAGTCCGGCTTTTTTTATGTTCGTCCATCTTATTCGTCTGTCATTTTGACACGCAAAAAAAGCATGACCTAATTGAATAGATCATGCTCTTATTTCTTTTTTACTTAAGTACGCAGGATGAGATTCCGAAAATGATAAATTTAAAATTTTTCGATACTGATTCTCAAAACGTTACAAAATACAGTTTTCCATATTTTATCCAAATAGTACACATTTATGTACTGTTTGATGTACCGTGTTATTGTATATTTTTTATTGTTTAGTTCTATATTCTTACCCAAAGAGCTTGGCAGGAACGACCGTTACGCCCGTAATACTTCCTCTCCTCCTTGCCATCACGAATCCCTATAGGTTCGCGAGTCACTTTTTACCTGAAGGAGTCTTAAGCCATATCAGAATACCTACTCCGATGATTGATCTCGCCAAAAAAACATTATCATGAAATCCATGTCACAACTCTTTCAGCCATTTCTTACCCGGTTTCGTGAATGTCCACAAGTATATGCCACCAACTATAACCACCCCGATGGCGAAAACAAAAATAAGCGCGTCCATTTTATTTTAATATTTTATTTGCCAGTAACGCTGACAATGTTGTTAATGCTATTCCTAATATTGATATGATCCACATTTTAATATCGTCTATGTTTGAGAACAAAGGTAATATTATCCCGATGACCATACCTGCGAAGCATAGTTTCGACAAGTCGAAGAAATATCCGGCCAGCTTCTCACGCCTAACCTTGTCTTTTTCCCTGCCTTCTCGCTTGTCCTCCTGTCTCTTCTCCCAATTTCCCATAACGGACGCAAGGTACAAAATATTCACATATTATACACTATATTTTGCCAATTCTAATAACCCCTTCTTGGATTTTCAATATCTCAGCGGCTTCTTTCTTGGCTATATCACTATCTATCACTTCTCGAATACCTATATAATCAAAATTGGAATTTAAATCTTTTTGAATGACGTTATTAAAATCATCATATAAACTGTAAACCCTCCCATTATGCTTGTAGTTCCCATTATCCGCTTTGTCTAACAATGCATAAACTGCATTAGATCTTCTCACACTTGTGCTTTTCTCATATAGTGTGAACTCATATTTGTCAAATAAAACCGTTAAGCTTCTATCGTAAAAATATTTGACTATTTCTTCATATCCTATGTCACTATCGATCCAAAAAATCTGAGGATGCGAATTCCTTAATACCTCCATATCCTTTATATAAGAAGAATCATTAAAAAGATCCCAGTCTCTTATAAGCTTATCCCTGTTTGCTCTCATTTGTCGGATAAGAGATTCGATCTTAAATTTTATATCCTCACAATGCTTGAAATCCTCCAATATACTAAAACCGACCATCGCCTCTATATATTCCTTATAAGCAGTGAAGTAATCATGGGTACTTAAATAAACCTCTCCTTGCATCAGGCATGCATATGCCTCGGTATAGATTTTAGACCGATTGTCTAGATCTTTTATTTCAGTCCTTATTCCTCTTTTAGTGTTTTCCATTTCAGTCTTAACTTTTGAAATCTCAGAATTTATTCCAGTCTTAACTTTCGATATTTTGACTGCAATTTGTTTATCCACATCTAAAATCTTATATCCGAACATTATAGCTAAAATTGCTATCAAAAAGGATAATATCCCAATGATCACTCCTATATAGTCAAATCCTAAATTCTCCGTTCTAGGATATTCCTTACACAGAAAATGTGTATTAAATCCTAAAATGATGGTATTTGCTATTAAAAAAAATGTATTTATGACCTTCTTCATGCTTGCGCAACATATTAATACTGTTCCATATCATTTATCTAATACCTGTATAACCTTGTCTTTTAACCCCATCTTAATGAACTCATCATCATCTACTTCGATTTCAACGATAACTTTAGTGGACTTTTTTTGTCTGTTCAATAAAGTTTGCAATCGATCTACCTCTTTCTTATAGAAATCAAGTTCACTATCACTTGTTATGGACAGTATTCCTTCATCTGTGTCATTGAATAGATATCCAACGTTTATTTCTAATACTTTAGCCAACGATTCAATAGTGCTAATTTTAGCATCTGCACCAGCTAATACATTGTCTAATGTAGTTCTAGATATACCACATCTCTCTGCAATTTGAACTTTGTTCAATTTACTTGAATTTATTAATTTGTTTAACCTTTTGATATTCATATGTTTATTTATTTATGTTTGCTAAAACTAAAATTATTAACAAATAATATGTTCATTAAACTTGTATGTATGTTCATTAGAAACTACATTTGCACCATAAAGTTAAACAGAAAACAAGAAAACGACAAAGAATATGGCAGAAGTTAATCAGACAGAAGCAAAAAGCCCGATCATGCCAATACTCAAAAAACTTGAGATCGGTGAATCGTACAGCTATCCTTGCGCAAGGATGAACGTGGTGAAATCGGTAGTGTGTCAAGTGCAAGTGACTACGGGGAAAGTTTTCAGGACTCGGTTGGAAAAACCGAGATTGGTGGTGACAAGGATTAAATAAACAAGAACATGGAAAAAGTCAATGTTATGTATTCTGCGGCCGAGGTACATGCCGATATATCGCTGTATGCTGCGGAATTTAAGAAAGAATGGGAGTCCTTCAGCGAAGAGGACGAAAAGGCGATATTAGCAAGAAGGAGATTGCTTACAATGGGATTCTCTTCGTCATCATCAATACACTCGTTAGACGCTCACATATACGGGGTATTGGATAAAAGGATATTTGATTGGTATCAGGAAAGATTTCCTAATTCCACCTTCCTAAAGGTGGACGATTTTACGACCTTGCTCCAAAAATACAACTTGGTATGTAATCGTCACACTTGTTATCGTGGCGAGGTGTCGGAAAATACAATGGATGAGTTAGAGCACTTGAAAGGCAAACTGGAAATGCGCTCAAAAGAAAACACGTTCAGCAACGTATGTACGAACTATAATACCATATTGCGCGTGACGGAACGTCCTATGGATATTGGAGTCGTAGAGTACACTATCAATAAAGTCGAGTATCCAATTCGTTGCGATAGATTCCTGGAAAAAGCGGAGGGATGTGAGAAGGCCTTAAAAAGCTCCAATGTGCTTGACTACGAGATAAAAGACACGCTTGATAAGTCAAGAAGGTATTCTTTTTATCATGGAACCCCGATCGAAAACACAGATTTGTTTATCGCAGCTCCATTTCAAGAAATGGCCTGCTGTCGTCAAGCGCCCCTGAATAAAGATGTCAAGACAGATACACGCCCGCTCGTGTTCCAGCTATTCCCGTATGGGATTGTGATTTTTGGTATATGGGGAATGACATTAAATAAATGAAAAATCTAAAGTAGTAATGACCATGGCAAGGAAAAGGAAGATCTTAGTACCGCACGGGGCTATCAAGAGAATAGCCGCTGACACTGGGACATCGGCAGTATCGGTAAGGGCTGCGTTAAAGGGTATCACGGATTCTAGAAATGCGGATTTGGTAAGGGAGAGAGCCCTGAGATTTTATGGCGGTGTCTTATCAAACGTGGAGGGTTAGGCTATGAGTTTACTCGATGAAGTTTTAACGGAAGCCAAGAGACACCATGTAAGCATAACCTACGCCGCTCAAATGGCCGGGGTACATAGGCGAAACATTTACAATGCCAAGCTGCACGGGAGGACTGACATAGACCAGATGCTTCCTGCGGAACGGAAACACTTGATCGCCATACAGCGATTATGCAAGGAGCAGGAAAAAGAAAATCAAAGAATAAAAAGGCGTTATGGAAGTAAACGATAAAAGATACCAAACATTGCTATCACGGGCAGAAGCTCTTTTATTGGAGGCTAGATCCATTTACGCAGAGATATATTCCTTGCGTCCAGAAGTGGAGGCCGTAAATAGAAAGAGGCAGAGACTGGACCTCGAGAGAGAAATGAGAGGCAGATTGATCAAGTCCGCTAAAATTAAAGTAAGATAACTTTTGAATTATATATGAAAACTATCTCTCCCTCCTGTGAAGGCCGGAGAGAAAAAGGCCCTTTAGCTCAGCGGAACAGAGCGACGGTTTCCTAAACCGCAGGTCCCGGGTTTGAGTGCCGGAAGGGTTACTAAAAAAAAGAGTTCTTTGACTTAGTGAGAAAAATCCTTATGGCTATCAAAAGGTATACGAGATATAAACGGGATAAGCGTAAGGTGAAAATACAGGAAAGGACGATAGTCCTTGCTCCCGATGTAGTTTAATCGGTTCCGGTATTGGATTTATACATATAATTGATAATGTATATATAATAAGTACGATCCCATTCGGGTATCCTTGCGGTGGTTGGTAAAGAAGACCGTATCGTACTAAATAATACGACTTTTCCTACGAGTCGTATCTAAGATATAGCAGGAGGTTAATACGCCCAAAAGTATGACAGATTGGACAGACAATCATAAGATGACGACAGATCGGAAAGACGGTCAATCCGAGAACTACGGATTTACGTTAGTGATTAATACTCCCCCACCCGTCTATGATTCGGGTTCGAAACCGTTGGAGGTTGTGGGGGTGCGAGTTCCCCCGGCTACCACAATTAAATCACATTGCTAATTATTATACACTTCTCAACCAAGACCTTAATATACCGCCGTGAGGCAGGCAGAAAGAATTTTTAGATGATTAAGAACTCGCCGGGGTGGGATTCCCCGGCAAACGCTCCCTTAGCTCAGTTGGTTAGAGCGCAACACTCATAATGTTAGGGTCGCCGGTTCAAGCCCGGCAGGGAGCACGCTTCATCCCTAGCGGATGCTATTCAATCAATTATTTCACTAAAGTGCAACGCAGGTCTCCGTCCGTGAGGATATGAGGCCTTTCTTCCGAATTTTAAAAACAACAATATATATGATAAAGAGAAACCAAGCATGGTTCTGGAAGATATTCCGGGCCATAAAGAGCATTACCATCTTCTCATTAAGGATGCTCGCAGCTACCGTACTAGGGCTGATATCAATAGTCGCAATTTTCGAATGGAATGAAAAACCTTCTCATATCCATTTACTGATATTTGGCATAGTATCAATATTTGTTGTGATAAATCAAATCGTAATAATGACTTATGATTCTGATAAATGAATACCAAGGAAATATTGTATAAACAAAAATATATCACATGAGACTTACAATCAAAGAATTATCCCTTGTCAATTTCAGGGGATTAACAATCAGCATTTCGTTCTCGGCAAACACGCTTATATTGGGAATGAACGGAATTGGTAAGACTAGGGTTAACGACGCTTTCCTTTGGCTTTTATTCGGCAAGGACACGCAAGGACGGCAAGACTACGAGATCAAGCCCCGGGATCAAGACATGAGAAACTCAAAGGTTTCCGTGCGAGGAATGTTCGATCTTGACGGGCAAGAATTAACGCTCGAACGTATCTACTCGGAGAAGTGGACAAAGAAAAAAGGATCGGAAGAGGCCGAGTTCTCTGGCAACGTCACCGAGTATTCCATCAACGGAGTGGCATGTAACGCCACGAACTTCAAGACCAAGATAAACTCCATCCTAGACGAGGACAGGTTCAAGCTTATCACTTCCTCCTCCTATTTCAACACCTTGAAATGGCAAGACAAGAGGAACCTTCTTATCCAAGCAGCCGGGGAGCCGAGCGAGGAAGAGATTATCGGGGACAACGAGGATTTCAAGAGGCTCCTATCCTATTGTACCGGCAAGACGATGGATGAGTACAGGAAAGAGATCGCCGCCAAGAAGAAGCCGATCAAGAAAGAGCTGGACGAGATCCCCGCCCGGATAGACGAGGCCAGACAAGGCATTATCGATAAGGACTGGATCTCCTTGGAAGGCATAATCAAGGATCGGGAAACCATGATCGAGGAGCTGGAGAGGAGGATAGCGGACGAGAACCTACGGGTGCAAGAGGAGAACAAGGATGTCAACTCCAAGATACAAGCCTTATATAATGAGATCGCTTCCTTGGAAAGAAGAAAGATGGATATCGAGAACCGATATAAGGCCTCCTATCAAAAGGAGTCCAACGATATCGAATCCGAAAAAGAGAGGACGAGGAGAGAGATAGCCGGCATAGAGGACGAGATCAATCGACTGGAAAAGGGTATAACGGACAATACCAAGGCCAAGGAAAGGGTATCCGACATATTGAGCAAATTGGGAGCGCAATACGAGGCGGTCCTTTCCGGTAAGGTGGAAGGCGATAATCGCATATGCCCGACATGCGGACAGGAGTTCACGGAGAAATTCCTGCATGACCGCAAGGCCCACCTTTTGGAGGATATAAACAAGAAAGGAGAGGAAAACGATGCCCATCTAAGGTCATATGACCAAATGATATCGGAGTACGAGAACAAGATAACCGCCCTTAATGCCAGACGCACGGAACTATCCTCCAATCTTGATATTCTTGACAGGAGAGTCATCAAGCACTTCGTATCAGCCTATACGGAAGACGAGGAGCATAAGGATGTCATCAAGGATATAGACCAGAAAAAAGAGGATATAGACCTATTATCCGGATCGGTGGTGACATCCAATGACCTGTCTCCCGTTAAAGACCAGATATCCAAGATCAGGAAAAAGATAGAGGAAATAAAGGGTGAGCTTTCCGGAAAGATACACTCCGACAAGGCCAAGGCCCGTGTGGATGAGCTGGAGACGAGGCAAAAGGATCTGGCCGTATCCTTGGCCCGGTACGAGAAAACGGAAATGATAGCGGACAGGTTCATACATAAGAAGATGGACATGATGGAGGAAAGGATCAACTCCTTATTCCGCATGGTCAAGTGGAAGATGTACGAGCAGCAAATAAACGGCGGCGAGAAGGAATGTTGCGAGTGCTATATAAATGGCGTTCCCTTCGGCGTGCAGAACACCGCCACCAAGGTAAACGCGGGATTGGACATAGCCTTGGCATTCTCTCGTATCTATGACGTTTACGCCCCGGTATTCCTAGATAACCGGGAGTCCGTCACGGAACTTATAGATGCGGATACGCAAGTCGTATCATTAATTGTATCACCGGAGCATCAAGAATTAACGATTAAAAATCAATAATCATGGAAGAATTAGCAGTATTAGACTATGCCAAGTCAAAATTCGAAATGGCTTGCAAGGAAGCGTCCACGCTTCAGTTAGTGAACAATTTTACGGCGGCCTTCACGGCGGTGAACGTGATCGGCCTACTACGGGAGGCCATGACGGACGAGGTGATGGACAAGGTATTCATGCCTTTGATGAACACCAAGGTGGGTTTCTTGACAGATCGTACAGGTAAACCAAACTCCCGGGGAGAGGTAAAACCTTTATATTCCCGGGATGTCGTAAGAGACGCCATCATAGACGGGATATCCATAGGGCTGCTACCAACCGGGAATCAGATGAACATCATCGCGGATCGAATGTATCCGACAAAAGAGGGGTATACGGCGCTATTAAGGAAACTCGGGGTTAAATATTTCATAGACACGTCCTACGACAAGGGGCAGACACCCGGTTTCGCCGAGATCCCGTGCAAGATATCCTATGAGCATAACGGGGATAAAAACTCGTTCTCCATCACGGCCACGGTCAAGAAGGACAGCTACAGCTCGCACGACCAATTACGGGGGAAGGCCGAGAGGAAAGCCAAGAAAACCCTATATGAGTATATCACCGGATGCGATCTGGGAGATGCGGACCCGGACGTGAGCGTGGTCGACATCCCTTATGCGGATGTCACGAATGACGAGAAATTAAAGGAGGATTTGAACAACTCGGCGAACAAGGAGGAATTTAGGGCAAAAAAAAGCGATCCGACTACGGCGAGTCAAGATCCCAGACCAAATCCCGGTAACCCCGAACCTTCCAAAACGCAAGCATTTAATAACGCCTCCCAAGGCAAGCCAAACTGGATGAGAAGATGAGACTATACGTAGCGGGCAGTTCCTCCTCGGGGAACTGCTACCTATTATATGATGAGAGGGAGATTCTGATACTGGAATGCGGCGTACCTTTCAAGAACATCAACGGCCTCCCGTTCTTCGATCTGGAGAAGGTCGTTGGATGCGTGATATCGCATGAGCACGGCGATCACGCCGGAAGGATGAACGAGTTCCTTGATTACGGGGTAGATTGTTTGGCGTCATCCGGCACGATAAGCTCGTTATCTTTTACGAGCAAGCGCCTGCCATTGATGATCGAGGAAGGCGTTACCGTAATGGCCGGGGCCTTCTCCATAGTCCCTTTCAAGATAGCCCATGACGCCAATGAGCCTCTGGGTTTTCTCATAGACCATCCGGATACGGGGCCTATCCTGTTCGCCACGGACACGTACATGCTCTATTATCGGTTCCCGAATCTCAGGCACGTCATGATCGAGTGCAATTACGACAGGTCTATCCTAGACAGGAACGTAGCGGAAGGGAGGATAAACAAGTCCAGACGAGACCGGACATTGCTATCCCATATGGAACTAGGAACATGCGTGACAACCTTGGAGGCCAACGACCTCTCGGGGGTTGACAACATAATCCTGCTCCATTTGTCCGATGACAATAGTGATGAGGTCTTATTCAAGGAGAAAGTAAGCGAGGCTACCCAACGACCGACTTTCGTGGCGACACCGGGCTTGGACATAAACCTTACACGGCCATGGTCAAGATAGAGAAGACTGGGACGGACACGGATTTGACGGAGTTCCTTTGTGAGCTGGCCGGATATCCACCCGGTACTTACCAAGTGACGATATATCCTGTCGGAGCTCTAAGGTCCGGCGAGCAAAACAGGTATCTGTGGGGAGTGGTCTACCCTCTCCTGCTCGAGGGACTCAAGGATATAGGCTACACTTATACGACTACCCAAGAAGTCCACGAGTTTTGCAAGAGGACGTTTTCTGATAGATACGTGAATTACCATTCCGGAGAGATCATAGACATCCCCGACTCCACCAAGGAAATGGACAGGAAGACTTTCGCCACATATTTACAGGTAATCAGGGAATGGTCGCTTGAATATCTAGGTATCGAGATACCAGACCCACAATACAAGAATAATGAAAGAACTGATATTATGCCTCAATGAGGCTTGCTCTAAAAGGCATTGCCTCTGTCATCAACGGCAAAAGCATTGGAAAGACCCGTCTAAAAAAGATGGGGAAACTGTAAGGACGGAATCGGCCTTACTTGACGGGAACACCCCTTGTAAGGGGTATGTCCCACAATTTGAAAGGAGAAAATATAACATTAAATATTAATGCATATGAGTATAGAGACTAAAAAAAATGAGATCAGGTATCAGACTTCGGATCCAAGGAGAATGTTGAATAAATATCTTACACGACATGTATGTAAGACATGGAAAGAGGACTTTATTGACGAGGATACCCAAGAGGCAGTCACTATCGAACGAAACGAGGTGTTGTTTCAGAGGGGAACACTGATAGATCAAGATGTATTGGCGAAGATCCGGTTTTGCTATGATGCGGGGGATATCAAAGGCGACATTGAGGTCAGTAATCAGAAACGTTTGGCTGTTGAGCTGGTAAATGACTACTTACAGCCTTATATCGCTCAGGCCACTATTGATAGCAAAAAGTGTAAATTCCTGTTTTATGCAACCAGAGTAGATTCTGCACTTCTTCTCTTAAAGGATTATATTGAACTGAACTTTACGGCAGGCTTCATTATTAACATGGTTAAAGAGTTTGATTCCTGTGTAATCCTTACTGACACATTAAAAGAAAAGAAGATCGATACCTTACCTTTGGATTTTCCCGATAATGATCCTGATGACAAGCCGGACGTTGATGAAGAGGAAGAACCAAAGAATAGTGATCGGAAGTTTTACCAGATAGAAACAAAAATTCTATTTGACGAGGATGAACGTTCAGCGACATTTGTTGTCCACACTTATAATGTTGACCGGGCAATGATGTTGATTACTTCTTATCTGAAAAAGAAGCAGGATGAACACGAGCAAGAAGCCAAAGAAAAGGGTAATCCTTTCGAGAGGAAAGAAATTCACACGATGATTGAAGTCGCTAAACCAATATCCATAGGAAGATTTATTCCCAAGGAGTTCTCTTTGGCTTACAAATGATTCGTGTTTTTCATGGTATTAGATTTGGGTTAGAATGATTATCCCTGCCGTCCGTGAGGATATGCGGGGATTTCGGGCGGTAAGTATTCCGGGATGAAACGTTACGGAGTGCGCATGACGTAAAGAGGCCGGTTCGATCCCGGCACCGTCCACGAATAACAAACATATAATTATGGAAACAATACAGAATTTAGATCACTTGACAATGGCCATGTACCTTATCACCGCAATACTCGGACTTATAGCAGTGATCTTGGCTATATTCTTACTAATAAACGATAAAGAAAGGAGGAATCCGTGGGAAAGAAAAAACATGATTTAGTGATAGCCGTTGATCCGGACATAGATAAATCCGGCGTATGCGTACTGTCTCCTTCCACGAGGCAGATAATTTTAAAGAGCCTCCCCTTCCCTTCCTTGATTGACTTTATCAAGGAGGCGAGAGAGAGGTACAAGGGGGTAGACATAGTGGTCATTGTCGAGGCCGGATGGCTTAACGAAAAAAGCAACTTCCATAAATCGAGGGGTAAATCCGGCGAGAGGATAGCCAAGTATGTAGGTCGTAACCAGCAAACCGGGATATTGCTTCTCCAGATGTGCGAGCACATAGGGATTCCCTGCGAAGAGGTAAAGCCTTTGACCAAGCATTGGAAAGGGGACGAGGGCAAGATAACCCATGAGGAACTCTCCTACATAGTCGGTCCCTTGCCTAAGAGAACGAACCAAGACCAACGTGACGCTACGATTCTGGCTTGGTGGTACGCCGATCTACCAATAAAAATAAAGACTTGGTGATATGGCGAAGAAGAGAGACGAGCAAGAAAAGGTGAAATGTGGCGATTGCGTGCACGGCAAGCCTCACAAGGGACTATGCGTTTGGTGCATCATACATGATGCTGGACGGGTAGCTAACTCCACTAGATTTTGTAACACTTTTAAAAAGAGAAGATAATATGGAACAAGAGAAATTTGATTTATGGTGCGTGGTCGAGTTATTCGGCCATTCAAGGATAGCGGGAAGATGTACGGAACAGAACGTGGCCGGTACCAATATGCTTCGGGTAGACGTTCCGGATACGAGTAACCAGCCCGGTTTCACCCGGTTTCTATCATCGGGGGCCATATACGCTATAAATCCTGTCTCCGAGGAAGTGGCAAGGCAAATGGCGGAGAACCTGCAAATACAACCTGTAAACATATGGGATGTAAACCACCTTGTAGACCAGAAACTAAAGTCATTACAGGGCGGCGAGTCTCCGGATTTTGATTTTTAATAAAAGAGTAGTATGGCAAAAACCGGATTCTCCTTCTATCGGGCAGATACAGACAGGTTCCAAGATATCCGGATTAAGCGATTGAAAAAGGAATTGAAATGTAATGGCTACGCTGTTTATTCATATATCCTCAATGAGATCTACCGAGTAAAAGGTTGCTACATGGAATGGGACGAGAGTACCGCCTTTGACGTATCCGAATACTGGGATCTGAAAGAGAGCCAAGTGGAAGAGATAGTGAAATACTGCTGTGCAATCGGGCTCTTTGATAAGGGACTGTTCACAAGCGGGAGAGTAATTACTTCACGGGCGATTCAGATAAGATACATTGAAATGAACAAGATTGCCAAGCGAACAAACTTTGATATTCCGAAAGATATATGTCTTATTCCGGAAGAAATGCCAAAACTTCCAGAAGAAATAGCAAAACTTCCGAAAGTTTCCGACAAAGAAAAGAATAATAAAGAAAAGAATAGAAAAGAAATACCCCCTCTATCCCCCACGGGGGGAAGCGGAGGAGGAAGTTTTTTTAATCTTTCTAGGAATGACCCGCCGCCTTCGGACGGCGTGAAAAGGAATTATGAGGCTTTGACACGGGAACTCACCAATTTCAAGCTCTCTCCTGATGAGTTCAATACTATTTGCGAGTTATCGAACTATGGAGAGATAGGAAATCCCGTGTGGAAACTATTGCAAAGGATACGGGATAGCCGGGAGGGGAAATACAAGATCGATCATCCCGGAAGATTTTTGATCTCCAGATTAAAAAACAATGATTAAGACCGTAACTCTCTATCCGGGCAGATACGCCTATATCTGTCCTTGCGGCCATCCCTATCAGGTGATGACCTTATACAGGAAGACTAGTAACGTAGCGGTCTATTGCTTCGCTTGCAAGCAACAGACCGGAAAACACATAAGAATCATGGATCAGAACATAGATTTCGCCGTTAACTCGAATAACAAGTTGAACGGCACGTATTTCACCGCATTGAGGTTGCACGATCCAATCAAGTATTGCGTGGGGAATGTCCTCACGGTTTCGGTCAAGCAGCAACCACGAGGTAAGGCCAAGATTATCAAGGTAAACAGTTTCACGATAGACAAGGTAAATGACTACATATCGTGCTTGGATTCCGGATTAAAGGCCGATGAGTATAAGACTATAATCAAGAAGACATATTCTGGCAATGGGATAAACTGGGACAAACAGCTTTTAGACTTTTGCCTGTTTGAACAAATTGATAAAAGATAAAACAATGAATCATACTGAAGCATTATTCAAGACGATCATTCTCTTGCATCACCTTGCGGAATTGCATAAGAAGGATAACGTGGATCTTTACTATATTGACCTGTTTTGTGGGGCAGGTGGAACGTCCACCGGCGTGGAACAGGCGAATATAGGAGGTGGTTCTATTGCGAAGGTTATAGCCTGCGTCAACCACGATAAGAACGCTATCGCCAGCCATATGGCTAACCATCCTTACGCCCTCCATTTCACGGAGGATATGCGTACGCTTGATTTGGCACCGATCGTTAATCTGATCAAGAAGATCAAGTTCCGGAATCCCAATGCGAGGTTTGTGCTATGGGCCTCATTGGAATGTACTAACTTCTCCAAAGCAAAGGGAGGACAGGCGAGAGATCCGGATAGCCGGACATTAGCCGATCATCTTTTCCGGTACATCGAAGAGATCAATCCTGACTTGATACAGATTGAGAATGTGGAAGAATTTATGTGCTGGGGAGACTTGGATGAAAATGGGAAACCGATATCGAAAGACAAAGGCCGGTTGTATTTACGTTGGATAGAACGGGTACAATATGGATATTTGCCATGTCGTGGGTATCAGCAAGAAAGACACGATGAGTTATTTGATACTTTCCGAAGGGGAAACCTATTAGATAAAGTCTATGATTTCGACCACCGGATATTGAACGCTGCCGACTTTGGTGCTTACACTTCTCGAAAACGTTTCTTTGGACAGTTCGCTAAAAAGGATATGCCGATTGTCTGGCCGGAGCCTACGCATTGCAAAGATGGTGAACAAACCTTATTCGGCCATCTACAAAAGTGGAAACCTGTTAAAGACGTTCTAGACCTAGAAGACGAGGGGACGAGTATATTCACACGGAAAAAGCCTCTTTCCCCGAAAACGTTCGAGCGGGTCTATGCCGGACTTGTGCGTTTTGTTGGAGGAGGTAAAGATGCATTTCTCTCAAGATATAACACTGTTAGACCTAAAGATACATGCAAGTCATTAGATGAGCCTTGTGGTGTACTCACTACAAACAACAGATTCGCTAAGGTTGGCTGCCGATTTCTATCAAAGTACTATAGTGGACACCCGGACAGTAAGAATATCCCTATCACGGGGCCGGCGCATACGATCAAGTGCAAGGATAATCATTCGCTGGTAAGCACGAGGTTCCTTTGCTCGTACAATTTCAAGGACGCTGGCAAGGATATTCATGCCCCATGCCCGACATTACTAACGAAAGACCGGTTATCGCTTGTAACTCCGTTCATCATGAACTACTATTCCGGCGGTGGTCAGCATTCCGATATCAACCATCCCGCTCCGGCTATATTGGCGAACCCTAAACAGCGGCTTGTCTCCTGCCAGTTTATGGACCAGCAGTTCGGACAAAGTAAGCCAGTTGGTACAGACCGTCCACTTGGAGCAATAACAGCCAATCCCAAATATAATCTGGTGAGCTGTCGTCCATGGGTGATGAATACCAATTTCAACAATGTCGGTAGCGAAGTCAATGAGCCAGCTCCTGTAATAACAGCTAATCGGAAATGGCACTACCTGATGAATCCACAATTTGCATCTTCGGGAAGTTCGATCGATAACCCTTGTTTTACATTGATTGCCCGAATGGACAAGCGACCACCTCACTTGGTTAGTCCCAAGACTGTATCCAATCTTGATGCTGTGCCGGACTTTGTAAAGATGGATGATGCCGGTAATATTTATATTGAGATTTACGAAACAGATATCCCGATCATAGTCAAGATAAAGGAGTTCATGGCCATGTATCAGATAGTGGATATCATGATGCGAATGCTCAAGATTCCCGAGTTGAAACGGATCATGGGATTCCCGGAGAACTACAAGTTGATCGGTACGCAAGCGGAGCAAAAGAAATATATCGGAAACGCCGTCGAAGTCGGCATGGCTAAAGCTTTATGTGAGGCTTTGGCAAGAAAGTTAATCGAATTAAAATCATTAGTGGCATGAGAACACCAATCACATATTATGGAGGCAAGCAAAACTTGTCCGAACGCATTGTATCAATGATGCCTAGGCATAAGATATATTGCGAGCCATTCTTTGGAGGAGGAGCGGTATTTTTTGCGAAGCCTAAAGCAGGGATAGAAGTGATCAATGACAAGAACGACTTGTTGATAAACTTTTTCAAGGTCTGCCAATCTTCCAAATTTAAGGAGCTACGTGAGAGAATCCGGTTATCGCTACATTCCGAGTCTGACTACATTAGGGCTAGGAACATTTATCGAGGACGATCTGATGTCTCGGATGTAGACAAGGCTTGGGCCGTATGGATCATGGCAAATGAGTGCCATTCTAGTGACTTGTATGGAGGATGGAAATTCTGTAACGGTACCGCCGGGACACACTTCGGGAAGGTTTTCAGGAATAAGCGTGAGGAGTTCAACGATAAATTGTACGATCGCCTATCAGAGGTGCAGATTTCCTGTAGGGACGCGTTGAAAGTTATCAAGAACAGGGATAGCGTTGATACGTTATTTTACCTTGATCCTCCTTATCCCGGGGCGGTTCAAGGTCATTATTATGGTTATGGGGAGAATGACCTTGCGGATCTGCTAGATCTTTTGTCTAGGATCAATGGCAAATTCATACTCAGCAATTACTGGACTGACACCTTACGCTCCTTTGTCAATGAAAACAAATGGAACCATAAGGAAGTAAAAGTCACCACTCATACGGCCGTTCACTCTCGGATAAGGGAGAGTACGGAGGTTTTGGTTTACAATTACGAGATTGAGAAAACATTGTTTTGATATGAAAGCGAAAATAAGAAAGACTGGGGAGATCGTTGATGTTATCGCCTTCAAATCTTCCGAAGCCTGTCCTGAAAAGGATTGGGTGCGCTATGTGGATTCCGAGGGGCTTGATCTCATACAGGAACTCAACGCTCTAGAGGATCTAGAGGTTATAGATAAGACGGAGGATAAAGCCGTTGATTGGGAACAACGCAGATATGATTTGGCAAAGCGCTATTCTATCGAGTTTGTGAAATTGCAACATTATCAAGGCCGTACGGAGTGTGGGATACTTTATCCAAAAGTAGTGGGATGGTCTGTAGAATTAGCGGATGAACTCATAGCTAAATTGAAGGAAGGAGGCAAGGAATGACATACCAGCAACTAATCGACAAATGGGAAGGTCAGCTCTCTCTCTGGAGAGATACGACCAAGGACAATCTGTTTCGTACGAAAGAAGATAGAGAAAAGGCTCTCTATTACGCATCCTCTATCGCTGCTTTCTTGATTGATTTGAAGGATATGGATAAAAAGGAGGTAAACAATGAGAAATAAAGAATTGATTGCTCTACTCCAAGAGCAAGACCCGGAAGCGGAGGTAATGATCCGCACGTCCGATGGAGAGTATGAGTACGATCCGGTGGATGTCACATGGGACGAAGAGATAGAATGTGTAATTATTCAGGAGGGATAAATATGAATCAAATTTGCACGAATAAAAAACAATCATCACGCCTATTAGAGGCCGGGGTGAACCCGAAGACGGCGGACATGTATCTTGACGAGTTCGAATGTCCGGTCGCATTTGAATATAGAAGGATTGAAGGGCACGTGGGTCAAGATATGGCATTCCCGGCTTGGTCTCTATCCAAGCTGATAGACATGATGCCTAAATCATACCAAGATGATATTGACGGGATGGTTTATTACCTATCCGGAAATTTCGTTGAGTTAATGTACGCATCGGACTGGATCGAGGACGGGGAAGGTGACAATACTTACAATTGCGCAAAATCCTTCGACAAAGAGAACCTGATGGACAATGTGGTTGACGCTATCGAGTAGCTCATCAAGAGAGGTCTCTTGAATAAGAAATGAATTAATTTTTATCTTTCCAAAGATTTATAATTGATAGAATCAAGATAGTTAATAATGATAAAAAAAGAATAGCAGCAGGTGCTTTATTAGCCCCATGTCCAATGTGATATTCACCACAATTGCGGCATTGGTAGGGGTTATGGACTTCTCCTGTTTGTAATGTGCGCTCAACGGCCTCATTATTAGCTCCTATTCTCGAAAATGGGATCTTTGGCTTCCCGGTTGATTTATTTATGTGTGAATTACGGCTATTAGCTCCGTATTTTGGAATATTAAGCAACCCATAAATACCCTTAAAGGCATTTGCTAAACTTCTAAATATTAACTCGATAGAATTTGTGTACATATTTTATATGTGTTTAAATTGATTGCAAATATACAAAATTTATGATAATAGCATGGTTTTCTTGCGGAGTTACATCCTCAGTCGCTTGTAGGATAGCATTGAGCTTGCACAATGATGTACAGGTCTACTATATAGATACCGGATCCGGGCATCCCGATAATACTCGCTTCCTCGCTGATTGTGAGGAGTGGTACGGTCGACCAATCCACACTATACGAAGCGATAAGTATAGCGGTGTGGCAGATGTGCTTCGGAAGGGATATATTAATGGTCCTACGGGTGCGGCCTGTACATTGAAGTTAAAAAAGGAAGTCCGGTATAAGCTCGAGAAAGAACTTGGTTGTTGGGATGGTCAAGTATGGGGATTCGATTTTGATCCTAAGGAGATAAACCGGGCGATCCGTCTAAAGCAGCAATATCCGGAAACAAAACCGCTATTTCCGCTTATAGAACGACAGATCACAAAACAGGACGCAATGGGTATGCTATGGAAAGCGGGCATTGAGATCCCTGCCATGTATAAGCTTGGGTATAATAACAATAACTGTATAGTAGGATTAAGCAAGCGAAGGTCAATCGCAGCCTGTTTAGCCTTGCTGAACACGACCAAGGGTAGTGCGCTCTTATCCTTCTTCTCTTTTCCTGTCAATTTGTTATAATCCTCTAATTCCTTGATAAGGGTTTGCATGACATCCTCCAAGTCCTCGTTCTTCTCGACAATGACATTGGTCATCTTATTGTCTTTCAACTTAGGGATATTCTTGTCTTCCTTGAACTCCTTGACATCCTCTGTCAAGACAACGTCCGTATGGCTCCTGAACGCCTTTATAAGCTCCGGGACATTCGTATAGCTCTTGAACCTCTCGGCTATCTTAAAGTTACCGGTAGCGGTAAACTCCAATGACGGCTCAACCGTTCCAAAAGTGGTAGCGAACTCGTCAAAGCTATTGATATTATATGCGTCTAGGATATCGGGTGCCACGAAATTCATCATAGTCCAGACCTCTGCCATTGTATTAGTGATAGGGGTACCGGTTGCCAGAACCACGTTTCGACCACCATTATTCTCAGATATCCATTGGGCTTTTAGCAACATACTATTAGCTCTTTGTGACGCGCTCGTATCGATACCTTTAACGTTCGACATCTTGCTTGGAAACCCGATCTTCTTATAATTATGCGCCTCGTCAATGAACAAAGCGTCAACACCCATTTGCTCAAACGTCATGACGTTATCAGTCCGCCTGTCAAGAATACGCTCCGTCTTGGCCGTGATAGTCTCCGCAGTCTTTGCCTTGCCCTTTACGTTTTTCCCTTTCTTTATACCTTCCAGAGAATCACGCATACTTTTGGCCTCCCTTTTCAATCTCTCCTGTAAAGCCTTGTCTTCTATGCGATCGACAGCCTCCTCAAAATCATCTATACGCTTTTGGATATATGCCTTTTTCCTTTCCTCGCTATCCGGGATAAACGCCATGAATGACTGTGGGACAACGATAGCGTCAAAATCTCCGGTAGCTATAAGATTGAACAGCCTTGTCCTATTATCGGCGTTACGCTCCTCCTTTGTCGGAGATAGAATCTTAGCGGAAGGATACAGTTTATAAAAGTCACGGACGAAATCCTCTAGGGTAGCGTTTTGGACAACGATCATGGGTTTCTTCGCTATACCTAGCCGTCTCATTTCCATAGCGGACGTAATCATGGTAAAGGTCTTTCCCGTACCGACTTGGTGAGCGAGTAACGTGCTCTCGGATAGACAACGTTGCACCGCCTTGCTCTGGTGATCCCTGAGTGTTATATTCTTATTAGCGTTAGGATAATGCTCAAAAACCGGTTTGTCATACTTTTTTATTACATAGTTGTTATATTTATCATTATACACGTCCTCAATACGACCATGGAACATCGTTTTAGAATCAATATACTCCACGAACTTATCGGACATGTCGGATATTTTCTCGGCAACGGCCTGTGTCTCCTGCTCGTTTACGACCCTTCTCGTTTTCTGCTTACCGTCCTCATAATATTTAATCTCGTCATAAACCTTGGGTTTACGTTGGTTAAGAGCGGCCTTGAACACGTCTATAGCGTCCATTCTCTCAGTCTTGAATTGACCGGCTTTAGCGTAATCGGTTATGAACGCCCTCTTATCAAGAATATACTCACCGATCTCCGGGATAAAATTAGCGTTAGCGTAAGATATACCCAGTACATTATCAGCGAAATTATTTATAAACTCAGACGGGATCCATGTAGTCCCCAGTCGATAACTTATCTCACCATAGGGTATACGTTCTGGCTGTACGGCTTCCAAGTCATCCACGTTTTTTTGAAACTCCGGATGATCTTCCAAAGCCGCCCTAGCCTCGACCAACTTATCTTTTACGTTTCCAGAGAGATATTCGCTCTTATCTATTATATTGCCGGTAACAGGATCCCTATAAGCGATTCCCTTCTCTAGTATCTCGTTTGTCACGTTCACCTCATCCATACCCGTTATCTTCGAGATATAAGGTATATCAATATTACCTTTATATGACTTGCTTATATTGACGGCATCCAAGACATTATCCGCTTTTGTCGGTAGCTCGAATGGATAACTTACACGCTTATTCAAGATACCATCCGCTTTCGAGACTTCCCATACCATAGATTTTCCGGTCGTGGAAGGTACCCTTCTAACGGTCTCCAAAGAGAAGGGTAATCCATGCTCAACATCCTCGGCGAAAATATCGTCCAAAGCCTTGTTCCTGTTAAGTGTCCCATATTTGTACACGAAAGCATCATATACTTTGTTTAGCCTTTTCCTAGCGGGCTCGGGGTCTACACCCTTTGTTTGCTCATCATGGATAAGATCGTATAGATTTTTCTTTATATCATTGTAATCATTTACCGCATCCGCTATTTTCCGGGTCTTACCATTATGAACGAACGTAGGATTTGCCTTAATCGGTTTTAACGAGTCCCCATCTAAAACAAAGACATTGCCATTCTGGACGGTAATAGTACCATTTTTCAAAGTGGAGTCACCCGCAACCTCCGGCTCTTTAGTCTCTACAACACCTGATAGGATATTCTTTGGTAAGTTATCAATAGCGTTAAATAGCTCCTTGCTTAAATCGGCCCCGGGTTTGGCTTTCAATGTTTGGGACGCTCCACTATATAGGCCTCCGCTACCAGCGTCGTAAGCGGTCATCATATCACCTAACATCATATCGGGATGATTGGAGAAATACTCGTTCACCATGATAGGCTTGCTCCTTTTATCCCCGTCCTCCATATAAGTTCCTTCACCTATTTGCGTTGTAGTAGTGAACCCTATCCCATTCGAAGGTTCCCCATACTTTCTTTTACGGAATATAACGATGTCAGCCGTGACACTCGTGCCGGCCCCTTTCTGGAAAGCGTCATTAGGCAATCGGATAGCTCCGACCAGATCATAACCGTTTCCACTCACGTACTCACGGAACTTACTATCGGCCCCATCCATCGTAGCCGAGGACGTGACGAATACGCCGAGACCACCTTCTTTCAATTCCAGAAGCCCCTTTAGGATAAAATAATTATGGAGATTATAAGAGGAACCAAGTTTTTTCCTGAATTGCTTATCTAAAACCTTGTCATATGGAGCATTTTTCCCGAATGGGACGTTGGTGATAACTAAGTCTTTCGAGTTTGGAAAAAACGCTTTCTCATATCCCTGCACCTTTATATTAGCGTCAGGATATAAGGCCTTTGCCATACGACCGGACAAACTATCTATCTCGAACCCGCTTATACTTGAGTTTTCAGATATAGACCTAGGCATCATACCGATTATGTTACCTATACCCATAGCGGGTTCACTGATATTGCCACCCTTGAATCCAAGTTTCTCCGTTATTCCCCATAAGCTTTCCACGACCTCGGACGGGGTATAATGAGAGGTTGTCGTGGAACGGACGGCACTGTCGAACTCTTCTTTACTTAATAAGGATTTTAGTTTCTCGTAATAACGTAGATACTTATCATTCCAATTTCGGTCCTTAGTCCAATTGTTGTCACGCACGTTGTATTTGCCTTCGTTCAAGGCTTCGGCCAAACCTCCCCATCCAACGTACCTTGACATCTTGGCTTGTTGTTCCGGGGTAGGTTTTCCTTGGCCGTCCTCTACGTCTTTCAGCGTTTCTATCGCCTCAATATTGGCTTTTAGCTTGGATATATCACCGGAAGGAAGCTCAATACCTTTCTCCGGGAAGCTGAAATTGTTTTGATTCCTTACAACAGGCCGCTTGTCGCTGTCGCTGATAGGTATTCCTCGGCCTCGCTCCGTGTCAAGCACATCACTTCCATGCACGCCTCCACGGTCTCCTCCGCGTTCAGATCCTCGATCCTCTTCCCGTGCTTTTCTTCCCACGCCTTGATCCGCTCTTGAATTTCCTTGCTCATTGTCTTTAATATTATTAGGAGTGAATAAATCGTTACCATACAAAGGTAATGGTTTGTCCTTGTTGTCCGTTTGCTTTTTCCGGCTATTTTTTATTTTTTTCTTCGCGGCAATCGCTTGTCCGGCAATCTCAGTCTCTCTAACCACGGTCTCGGCGGCATCCATTATATCCGGGACAGGCTTGTCAAAATTAGCTACATCAAACGAACGGACATCCTCATAAGTGGTCATATCCTTATCCCATCCGTTCTCTCCTACTTCCGGCAAATCCCTCGCTCCATTGTAGAATGCTTTAAGATACGGTCGTATAGCGTCACCTAGATCATCGATCATTGCCTTTGAGTAATCAGAGAACTTACGCAATCCTTTCTCTATATGATAAACCGCCATTTCAGTACCTATCGCCAATATCTCAGGATCAACACCCATATTCATTTGACCGCCTAGTTTCCTGCGCATGCGCTCACGGAGTTCCGCATACCGTTCATCGGTAACAAGGCGGTTACCGCTAGGGGTAACGGTACGATCGCTCAATTTGGCTTTGCCCTTATCGTTGATATCACCAATAAGGTTTTCTACATTTACCTTTTGAGGCTCTACAACCCTGCGTGTGTCTTCAAGAGAAATAGGTTGCGCATCGCTTACGGCATCGGTATCGCCAAGAATGGTATCGGCCAACCGCCTTGCGCTTTCATCGCTACGCATCATGAAACCTCGCTGTTCCCTGTCATACCAACCCTTTTCAGCCTTGGCCAGCTCTTTGGCGGCACGTTGCTGTTCCTTCGATAATTCATTACCGAACTTCAATAACCGCATATCAAGAACTTTTCCTTTCTTGGTAGTATATTGGGAGGGAACAATGCTATAATTATCAGAATCATTATTTTTAGAAATATCGCTTTCCTCCTGTTTAATTCCCTTATACTCATAGAAGGGCTTTGTTTTGCGAGTCGAGGAATCAATCCATTTCTTGAACTCATCCAACGCTACCCCGGTAATGTTACCTAACCCTTGCCAACCGTCCTCATAGTTTGAGAAGTAAGCTGACCTAGCGTCTTCCAATGAAGGGAATCCCATCATAACCTTATGCTCATCGAATGAGCCATCAGTATTCACCTGATCCACGACATATACCATATCACTATTCATATCCGGACCTAGGAATACGTCTATATGATCACCATCCACACTTTCAGTACCTCGAATGTAACCGTAAGTGTTATTCATGACCTGCGACCACTCCTTTCCGCTAGCGTCCTTACCGGAACGGACGGAACCGGCAGGCTGCTCTATGGTAACATCGAAACCGTTTATCTTTATATGTCCTTTCTTGTAATTGCCGGCCTCTTTCTGTGCCTCGGTTGGATTGGTATCAACCTTTAGCTCCTCATCATGTAATCTCTTAGCCTCCACTATGCGCTCGGCATAGTCCAATGGGTTCTCATTCTCCTTTGGGGACGGGGCGACAAAAGATTTAGCCTCATTCTCTTGGTTTTCAGATGAGGATATACTACCTTTGTCGGTAGAAGACGAGTTGTCCGGAAGAGTGGAAAGGCTTGCCGCCGTCCCTTTTGGGGTCAGTATGAGGAGTTCGCCGCCCTCACGTTCAGCTTGTCTTTTAATCCTGTTCAAATCCGGAATTGGCGTAGCGTTATCGCTATTAGCGCCGGTGAGAATAGGATTTTTCATTTTCCACATGGTGACAGCGGCTAATTCCTTACGCTTATCACGCTTCTCCTCAACGAATATTGTAGTACCATCATTGAAGGTTTTTGAGTAAATGATGTTCACATCTCCTCTCTTTCCATCCTCGACCTTTATATCATCATAGTTTTCTACGATGTCTGATATTTTATCAAAATCGGAATCGTTAACAGGGACTTGCCCACGTTTAATCTCGCTGTTACCACCATGTTGCTTAAGAGTATGCCGTATAGCGTTGTTATCTATAACGTGATTATAATCACTTGTGATAGATACGCCTTTTATCTCCAAGTCATTCCTAAGACGGTCAGATACGGGTGCGACGATTTTCTTGATCAACTTCCCGGCAGACTTCTTTGCCTGCTCAATCAAATCAGAAAGGCTTCCAGTAAAATAATTGAACAGATTGCTACCGGATTCTTTTACCTCTCCGGATGCGCCTTCTTGTGTAACCACATCTTCGTTTTTGATGTCGACAGGTTCCGTATCCTCTTTTTCCGAGATATCGATAACTTGACCTAAAGTGGCAGTAGCCTTTTCGCTTTCCTCTTTCAACCGATTATCAAGATTAGCCCAGAAATCAGCCTCGACCTTGATCGCCTCATATTCTTGTCGGGCTTTTATCAATGCGGCCTCGGCCTTATCCTCTTTTCCGATAGGGGTGTCATCGTATGCCTCTTGCGCCTTTTCCAAGGCATCAGACGCTTTTTTAAGGCTTTCATCGAAAGACTTTCTCGTCACCTCGATCTTCCTTGGCATCTTATCGCCATATTTATCATGGAGGAAATCCAAGGTCATATCCGTACCAGACGATACGAAATCTGGCGTACCATCTTCTCGCATGACCATGGAGGGATTCTCTACATTGCTAGGTTGTGCTATCTGATCAATGGCACCTTCCGTCTCAATCTCACTCGTTGGCTGGTTGATCGCATCTTCCACGGGAGGTGCAGAGGTTATCTCGGCATCAGCACTTGCTACATTATCATCCTCTGGCGACACCACATTAACTTGTTGAGCGTCATATATGGCATCTTGAAGATCAAGAATCTCATTCTCTGTTATAGGCATTGCGGGGGAAGAGCCATTCTTGGCTGTCACCTGCCCGGTTTCTCTATCATAAGCCGCAGGTTGAGCGATCCAATCACCGTTCTCATCTTGTCCTTGAAGGATAAACGCATTATCCCCGTTCCATACGATCAACCCCGGCTTTGGTAATTGCGTCTTAGGATTATGATTCATGGTCATGTCAAGCTCGGACTGGCGGGTAGCCAATAATTGATCCTCATAGGTCCGTCTCATATGACCGGCATCTTGCTCTACTATATCGCTCAACCTTTTCACCGAGACCATCCGATCCTGTCCGTTATCGGAAACAACGGCCTTATCTCCCTCTATACTCCTAACGTACACAGGTCTTTCCACATTTCCCTCGCTAAGCGTAGCCGTGGTAACGATAGACTGACCATCAGGATTCGTGGTAACATAAGGAGTAATATTATTGGCAACGTAAGTTTCAACCTCATTGTCTATTTCCTCGCCTATACGATCCTGCAAACCGGATATCCTGAGATAATCAGCGTAGAAATCCTCGGCTAACGGACGGGCATCCGCATTAACCCCATCAAGAAGGCTCATCACTTGGGCCTCGCTAGCTCCATCATCCACATAGCTTTCTATCGTACTAACCAAACCCGGAACCATTTCAGATAGGGAAAGCCTTGTCTCTTCCATCTTTTTGCTCGCCGTCCGTATATCGCCCGGATCAGTCATATTGCGTCCTTGCTCCTCTGCCTCGGCAAACCTAGACTTAGTTAATAGAGGAGGAGTTTCAACGCCTTGATCTGTTACATTTGAATCGGTGATAGGCTGCTGAGCCTGTTTGCCTCCTGTTTTATCCGCTACGTATTGCGCACCTTTAGCCAACGCTCCGGCCCCAGTAAAATAAGCGCCGCCTCCCATACCATAGACAAAGCTCTGCAATACACCATCGGTCAAATCCCTTTCCGGATCCGCGCCTGTTATCTTATCCGTTATATTCTCCGCTAGCGTGGAAGATACCTCTTCGATACCTTCATTTACAGGCTCGAAAAACATACCGAATTTTTTATAGAACTCTTGCATCTTGCCCATTATGCCACGCTTGATAGCCTCTTGCGCCTTTTCCTTTCCTAACGTCTTGAATAAGGTTGACATCCAAGCCTTGGATACGCCTGCGCCCAGCATCTCAGACAAGGATTCTGCCGTACCAGTAAGAATAGCGTTAGATACCTTTGCGAACTCTCCCATGTTTGGGTTATTCTGATCAAGATCATCATATTTCTGGCTAGCCACTATTGACCCTATACCAGCGAGTCCGGCCGCTGGAGCTCCGGCCATTGTAGCGGCCATGGCCCCGATTGACATCGGAAGCGACTCTACGCCTTGCAAGGCTATATCGCCTATGGCACCCATATAATTCCCTTCTTTCCAAAGATCGGTGAAATCCTTGCCATTGTATCTGTTTGACCTTGCCCGGGAAAACTCCGCATCAGCCTTAAATCTATCTGAGATATCCTTGAATGCCCCGCCACGTGGGATCAATCCTCCAGTTGCGGATTCCAGTCCTTTGGACACCTTATCCAAGACCCCAAAGATACCGGCTCCAAGATCGGCTCCTCCTGCGTTAAGTTTCTGGATAGCGTCTCCTGCCCAAGTATTCATGAAAGAAGAATCCTTCTCATACTCCGTAGGAGGTGGAGGAGTTGAGGTCTCAATCTTTCCTTTTTTACGCAAGAACTCAAAATTGTAATCAGGTGAGTTCGTCCACGGATTAACGTATTCCGATTGATCCTTCATAGGCACGTCAGCCTCTTGTCTTAAAGCGATAGGAGCAGGATTGACGCCTGATTGAGAAACGTAATCTTTCCTCTCTGCGGGCGAATACCCTAGGGCACTCTCGAATTTGGAGAAATCGCCTATCTCGGAGAAATAATCATCTTGTATCAAATAATCATAAACCATTCTCCTCTTTCCAGAGTCTTTCATCTTACCCTCAAAATTAGAGAAATCGCCAAGTCCCGTATATCCTTGGCTAATCATAGCATCATATAAATGTTTTACATTAGAATCCATGAATCCAGCTATATTTTTCGTTTGTATTTTCTGTTCCTCCTTCATCGTTTAAAGGGATATGTCTGCCCTTACTAGAAGAACCTCCCGATCCGATTACCTTATCAAACTCATTGTATAATTCCGGGAAATTCTGAATATTACTCATGACAATAGCGGCTTGTTTGGTCTTTTGGTCTCCACCTTCACCAAGCTGCCACGTTACATCCGATACGCTCTTGTTTTTATCTTTATTTTCCTCCGCATACTCCAACATCCTCTTATACATATAAGCGATAACCCCATCTTTATCCTTACCGGACAAAGTGAAACGTTTACCGTTTCTGCCGATGATGTCAATAGACTTATCCGCCCCAGAGCCATTAGCTTTAGCGGTACGATATTGTTCAAGACTACGGAGATTGGATTGCCTTATACCCAACTCTCTCTCTTTATATGCGGCATCCTGTTTCATCTTCCGCTCCTCCCTGTCATTCTTTATTGCGAATTGAGCGGCACTTTGCGCGATCTTGGCTTTTGCCAAATCATTTTGGGCTTTTCTCGCCTGATCCTGTCTATAAAGCTGCAATGCCCTTTGATAATTATTCGTGTCGTTTTGCCTTGCGGCTAGATACCCGGCCCCGTATCTTTGCCTGATAGCCTCCAACCTGTCAGAATAGGATTGTAGTTTAGGATCAGCTACGGTAGGTAGTTTCTGCGAAGGTGCCTCTCCCGCGAATGCCAAATTGGAGAAGGAAGACAACACATTGCCTAGATGCCCGATTCCAGTAGCTACGGAAGCGGCCCGTTTTCTTCTCTCCTCCTCCTCTTGGCTTATCGGCTTTTGAAAAAGCGTCTCATATAACCTTTGGTTCCATTGGTAATCATTAATTTGAGGCTCGACAACGCTCGCTTGCGGAGCGGTCTCATCCGTATTATCCACGGTTGGAGCTATAGGGTTCTGGCTTCCGGCAACCTCCGGCTCAACCAATGGCGTAGTGGACAATTCCCGCCTTTGAACGACCGGGGTCCTTTTCCTATTATATCTTTCCGTCAATGTCGTCATGTCCACAGATTCTTTTTTATGTTCCCCCACAAATTTCCGAACAATCCCTTGCTAGTATCAAGATGAGATTGCATGTCAGCCCCTACCAAGTTCATACCCGCTTGCATCCCTTGATTAGCCGCCTGCGTGGCGTTTGCCGCCTGTTGATTATAGATAGACAGCCTTTGGTTACTGATATTATTCTTGGTGTTGAGATATTGGGATTCCACGGCATCCTTCCGTGCTGTAGCGTTAGTGGCTATACCACTGGAGGTATCGGATATCACCTCGCCCGCCGCTTTCTTGGCCTGAGCTACGGACTCATCAGTAGCTCCTACGACCGCGGCGGTACCGGAGGCCTTACGATACTGCTCATCCGCTAATTCCCTTGCCTTGGTCAAGGCGGCTTGCGCCTCCGCACTTTGGGTATAATCCTCGTTATACCTACGGTTAAACCAATCCCCATTCTCCTTTGCCTGTTTATCCAACACGGCGTTCGCTTTTCTAGCCGCCTTCCTTGCCTTTATTCCCCCGGCAATGCCACTCGCCAAGGAACTGGCGGCTCCAACTATCGCTCCGATCATAATCTTGTCTTTTCTCGCAAAAGAGATAAATAAAGTGACTCGTGTTTGTTACTTTGATCATTATCTCCCATCGGACACCAAAAAATCAACTATTCTATACTGTTTTCTATCATCTACGAATCATTCGTATATAGTTAGGTCCGGTCATATAGGCATTATTGGTATATTCACGGGAACAAATTTTATTGTATAACCATGAACGAGGAACTAAAAAAAACTGCTTGCGTGGTTTGATAACTACGAGATAACATTTAACGAGATCCGGCTAAGCCTGTGCCAATATATCTTCGACCTTCGGAAATTTATATCCGTACAGACAAACTCCGTCCGGAAGAACTGGGAAAATCCAACATTTGAGTATGATATTTTGAGCCTATATCAGCTTAAAAAGGTACTGGAGGAGAAAGAGAAAGAAAATAAGGAATGACAATCATTGTATCGAGGATATTCCCTAAATTTGTATAGAGTTTAACTAAATGACAAAGGTAACTGTATACTACAATACCCCTAAAGTCTTGTTTGATTTATTATAGTTGAATGCCCGACTATCCTAACGGATTTTTCGGGCATTTGCTTTATTTTGATTATACTTAACCTTGCTGAGTTGGTGAGATAGGTCTTGTATTATTTACATTAGTAGTTATCCCCCTATTTGTAAGGTTTTCTATTTGCTTTGCAATATTTTGTTGTGATTCCCCCACATTTTCAAGATTTTCAATAATTTGTCTCAGGTTATTATTCAAAAGTGTGTTTGTTTTTGCAAGATTTTCGGATGTCCCCTTTATGTTATCTGCTACAGAGTTAATCTTCTCGAATTGTTGGTGAATTTCATTATTAGATGTGTATGTGTATTGAATAGCAAAGATGGAAAGAGTTATAGATAATACCGTAGAGCAGACAGATACATATTCCATTAAACTTTCGCTACATTATAACTCTATCAGTAATAATGAAAGCAATAAGAGCAATGATGGTTAAGCTTAAGACACTTATTAACCACCAAAAATGCGGAGATTTAGTCATGGCTTAATTTACTTTGTTGTTCTCTAAAATAATCAATCACAATTTTCAATAATCTCAAGCAGCGTTCAAACATTAAATCTATACCCTCACGTGAGTATATAAATTGGTCTACTGCAATCCAAACCATACCGTCAGTGGTAATGTATGTCTTTGCAACCTTGAATCGTAGGTTCAGGTCATTTACTAATGATTCATATTTAAATTGTTCTCCCTCAATTTTGAAAATATTGGGTATGATGAGTCTAAAGTAGTTGGGGTCAGACTTTTCATAAACAAATAGATAGTACAAACCGTCTAAAAGAAATGTTATCTGTTCCTCTATTTCAGCTGTAGGGGTTATTCCCTTTGTTTCAAGATATTGTTTAAATTGCGAAAGCATTTGCAAAGTTGTTTTTCTTTTACAAAGGTAGCGATATTTCTCCATTGCAGCAAAGAATATTCAGGCATTTGTTTTATTAACTAAAAACCTGCGGGGTTATATATAATAAACCGCATTGCTTAATCATATAGACAACCTCAAATTTCTTTCCACTACCCTAAGAGTATAACGCCCGTGTTTTTTCTGACACGGGCGTGTTTTATTGGCCTATTTGGGAACTTTATCGAATTTTACGTAATTGCTACCATTCTCGGACTGCCTCATTAATACCTAAGCCAAGACTACGAAGATAACGCATAGTCATTTTTATATCAGAATGTCTACATTGACGGCATACCACATATGGATCCCTTACTATATTATACAGCTCAACGCAGCCTGTATGCTTCCATCCATAGAAAATCAACTCTTTTCGTAGGTTTAACGCAGAAATAACATCCCTATGCCTATCAGAGAAATAAGCTACCCGGGATATTCTTTTAGCGCACGTCTCCATATCTTTTCCAAAAATATAAAAATCAGGATTGGCCTTATCTAAGCCCATCTCCATTATAATACTCTCAAGCGATCTTGGTATGGTAATGGAATCTTGGGTACCGGTTTTAGAGACGTGGGATGGTATGGTAATCGTATGGTTCCGCAAATCCACGCATCCTACCTTAAGATACATGAGCTCAGTTCTCCGGATAAAAGCGTACCGAACGAATTGAGTGGCATAATAAAGCCTTATGTCATGGGCACGCATATATGCCATGACCAGCTCTGCCTCACGAGAGGTAAAGGCGACGTTCTTGCCTTTTTCCTCCTTAGATTTCTTTACGGCACAGAACGGGTTTGTGGCGATCTGCTCTCTCTCTACCAACATGAAGAAAAGCGTTTTCAAGTAGCTGACCGTATTATTGCAAGTCTTCCCGGAGAAATTACGCTTCATCTTGAGATAATCCACATATTCTAGGGCATGTATTTTCGTAAATCCAGAAGGTTCAAATGTATCATACCCCATATCCTTGCACCATATACCGAAAAATTTCAAGGCATTCCTGTATATCTCAACACTTCTCTTCCTAAGTGAGCAGGATTTTATATTTAGCATATCCTCCAAAGAGACCAATAGATTCCTTCGCTCGGTCTCGCATTTCTGCTCAAAAGGGTTCCAACCCTCATCCTCCAGCATGGATATAACCGTAGCCAAAGCTGCTTTGGCCGCCTCTTGCCGCTCACGTTTCTTCTTGAACCTATTTATCCCTAGCTTATAACGGAATTGTTTGATGTCTCCCGTACTCTCATCCTTAGCACGGAAATAGATATACCATTGCTTGCTTAAATCGCCTCCGCAGTCGCAGATTCTCGGTGTACTAAATGTAAAATTATTCATATAGCAATCCTTTTTTTGTGTACTTTAGCTGTGTACTTTTGAATTTCTATATGAATAACTATTTAAATATCAATACTTTAAAAAGTATTGTACGCAGGATGAGACTTGAACTCACACGCCGTAACCGGCACTACCCCCTCAAAGTAGCGTGTCTACCAATTCCACCACCTGCGCATTTTAGGAAGGGTGCCCAGAACAGGACTCGAACCTGCACGATCGCAAAACCACTCGCACCTGAAACGAGCGCGTCTACCAATTCCGCCACCTGGGCAATCAATACGAGAAAGAGCGGAAGACGGGACTCGAACCCGCGACCCTAACCTTGGCAAGGTTATGCTCTACCAACTGAGCTACTTCCGCATATACAACCGCTTTGTTCTCCATTGCGAGTGCAAAGGTAGTGATTTCATTGAAACCACCAAGCCTTTGCGTTACTTTTTTATTGGATTTTTTTGACCAATTCCGTAAATAGTTGTGTCATAACAGATGCTGCTTTATTAGCTGCTACGATAACATCGGCACCATCATTTACAAAGTCGTCAGCGAAGTGATAACCTTCGTTCGTGATGACAGACATACCGAATACACGCAAGCCCGCATGACGTGCCACGATTACTTCCGGTACCGTACTCATGCCGATCGCATCTCCCCCGACTTTTCCATAGAAAGCGTATTCGGAAGGAGTCTCGAAGGAAGGGCCTGTCAAACCTACATATACACCTTTCTTTAACGGGATAGATCGGGAGGCGGCTATTTCTTCCACATAGCGGATAAATTCACGATCATAAGCACGGGTCATATCCGGGAAACGAGTGCCGAAATCCTCATTGTTCGGACCGATCAGCGGGTTCGGCATCATATTGATATGATCCCGGATGATCATCAGATCACCTACCTTGAACGTATTATTGATACCTCCGGCGGCGTTCGAGACCAAAAGGTTCTTGATTCCTAAGAGCTTCATTACACGTACGGGAAAAGTGACCTGTTGCATTGTGTAGCCCTCATAGTAATGAAAACGGCCTTGCATAGCCAAGACTTGCTTATCCCCTAGTTTGCCACAAATAAAATTCCCCTTATGCCCGGTAGCGGTAGATTTCATAAAATGTGGGATCTTCGCATAAGGTATCACTATAGGATCTGTTATTTGATCGGCTAAAGAGCCTAAGCCACTACCAAGGATAATGGCGGTCTCCGGGTTACCTTCGATCCGGCTAGCTAAATAGGCGGCCGCTTCCCGATATTGTTCGGTTTTAATCATTTCCATATTTAATCAATTTAACGTTTCATCAAGTTATAAGCTATCTCTGTCGCTTTCTCCATAATCTCGTCCTCTCCCGGTACCTTCTTATTCTCCATCAATATTTTACCATCACAGATAACGGTATCCACGCAACTGCCGTTGGCGGCGTATACAAGATTTGAGACGAAATTGAAGTTCGGGGTAAAAGCGGGGGTGTTGAGATCTATCAAACATAGATCGGCTAAATACCCTTCCTTGATCTGCCCGGCTTTTAAACCGAACATAGCGGCTCCTTCCGCAGTAGCGGCTTGCAGCATCTCATTTGCGGTCAAGGCTTCGGGATCCTTTCGCCAAGCTTTTCCTAATAGGGAAGCCAGCTTCATCGCCTCGATCATATCCAAGTTATTGGAAGAGGAACAACCGTCCGTTCCCAGTCCCACGGTAATACCCAATTGGCGCATTTCCTTAAACTTAAAATGAATACCGGAAGCCAGTTTCATGTTTGAGGCCGGGTTATGTACGACTTTCACCTCGTGATCGGCCAACATGCGAAGCTCGTCATCATCGATGTAAATTCCGTGAGCGATAATCAAACGTGGTGATAAGATCCCTAACTTATATAGATAACGTACGGGAGACAGTCCGAAATGCTTGATCGAATCCTCCACCTCGCCTTCCGTTTCCGCTAAATGCAGATGAATCGGGATATTATGTTCCATAGCGAATTGATGGCACCATTGCAATAATTCCCCGGATACCGTATAAATGGCATGTGGACCTAGGGCATATTGAATACGCTTGCTATACCCATTCACCTCTTCAACCAGTTTCTCGTTGTGACGTTTGCATTTCTCGGCCTGATCTGTTTGGAAGTGGTCGAAACAAACACCAGCTATCATGCCACGTAAACCCATTTCTTCGGTAGCGTCCGCTGTTCCCCGGAACTTATGATACATATCAAAGAAGGTGGTCGTGCCACTTCTTATCATTTCCAAGCACGCTAATTTCGCTCCCCAATATACATCCTCACGGGTCATTTTCGCCTCATTTGGCCAGATCTTTTGCTCAAGCCATGGCATAAGCGGCATATCATCGCCGAAGCCGCGGAACAAAGTCATGGCAGCATGTGTATGAGCGTTCACGAAACCGGGAATGACGGCTTTACGGCTACCATCCAGTATCTTATCGGCAGGAAAAGACAAGCCCTCTCCTATTTGCTTGATCTCTTTTCCTTCGATATAGATATCAATCGTCCTATCGTTAAACAGAACATTCTTTATTAATATACTCATCTTCTTCCTTCTTATTTATATAAACGGTAGAATTCCGCTACCGACTCGATTCCCTTGAAGAAGATATCCAACTCCTGACTCTCGTTGGGCGAATGGATCGCGTTTTGCTCCAAGCCGAATCCCATCAGTACGGTCTTGATACCTAATACCTGCTCGAATGTAGAGATAATAGGAATGCTACCTCCGCGACGAACCGCCAACGGTTTCTTCCCGAATGCGATGCCAACAGCCTTTTCTGCCGCTTGATAAGCCGGCAAGTCTATCGGACAAACATATCCTTGCCCGCCATGACTGGGCGTAACTTTCACTTTAACATAAGGCGGAGTCACACGAGCCATATACTCCTCAAACATTTGGGAGATCTTGGCATGATCTTGGTGTGGAACCAAACGAGTGGAAACCTTGGCATAAGCCTTTGAAGGCAATACCGTTTTGCTTCCTTCCCCCGTATATCCGCCCCAAATACCACAGATATCGAAAGAAGGCCGACAACTATTACGTTCTAGCGTAGAATAGCCTTTCTCTCCGAAAAGAGCGTCTACCCCGATCGCTTTCTTATATTTTTCCTCGTCGAATGGGATTTGGGCGATCATCTCCCGTTCTGCGGGAGATACATCCTCCACGTCGTCATAAAAACCCGGGATCGTGATGCGTCCATCCACGTCGGTGATATCTGCCATCAATTTGCAAAGTACATTGATCGGATTCGCTACGGCTCCGCCAAAATGACCGGAATGCAAATCGCGGTTCGGTCCGGTTACTTCTATTTCCCAGTAAGCCAAACCACGTAAGCCTGTCGTGAGCGACGGTGTTTCAGCGCTGACCATGCTTGTATCGGAAACGAGGATTACATCCGCTTTCAATAATTCTTTATGTTCCCGGCAAAAATCTTCCAAGCTAGGAGAACCTATCTCCTCCTCTCCTTCGAAAATAAACTTCACGTTACACTGTAACAAGCCTTCTTTAATCGCTGTCTCAAAACCTTTTACTTGAATCATACCCTGCCCCTTATCATCGTCTGCTCCACGGGCCCAAATGCGTCCGTCCCGGATCACCGGCTCGAAAGGTTCACTCTTCCACAATTCCAAAGGTTCGGCGGGCATCACGTCGTAATGAGCGTAAACCAATACGGTCAGAGCTTTGGGAGATACCATTTTCTCGGCGTATACGACAGGATTGCCTTTCGTAGGCATTACCTCGGCCTTATCCGCACCAGAAGACAACAGCACCTCAGTCCAACGCTGGGCACATGTCAACATGTCCGGCTTATTCTCATGCTTGGCGCTGATTGACGGAATGCGGATTAAAGAGAACAATTCCTCAAGAAAACGATCCTTATTGGATTCGATATAAGATTTTACTGACATAGCGTTTTATTTTATCAAGTTTATAAATTGTAGCAAATATAACGAAACAGATGGGGATTGCAAGGGATTTTATGCTATTTTAGCCGTGTGTTACTTAACCCGCGTCACTGCAACCCGCCTTGCAGTGTTACTGCACGCCCGTTGCAGTGACGCTGCACGTGCGGTGCAGTACTACTGCAAGGCGGGTTGCAGTAGACATGGCATGAGAATTTAATTTATCTTTATTGTTAATTTATGGCATCAAGTATTATGGTCAAACGAATTATCATTATTGGCTCTACCTCCGGTATCGGCTATGAGGTTGCTAAGATTTATTGGAAACGAGGATATCAACTGGGATTGGCTGGCCGTCGGGTGGATCGGTTGGAGGAGTTTCGTAAGCAAGATCCGGAGCATATCCAGATAAAGCAGTTGGACGTGACCGCCGAGGATGCCGCTGATCGTTTAGACGAATTAATCCGTGATTTGGGAGGAATGGACATCTTCCTGCTTAGTTCAGGGATCGGCAACCAGAATAAAAACTTAGATACTTCCATTGAACAAGCTACGATACAGACGAATGTGACAGGCTTTACACGTATGGTACTAGCGGCCTATCGTTATTTTTCCAGTCAAGGTGGCGGGCATATATCTGTAATCAGCTCTATTGCCGGAACCAAAGGATTAGGTGTCGCTCCCTCCTACTCGGCTACCAAACGATACCAAAATATTTATATAGACGCTTTAGCCCAACTTTCCCGTATGGAGAAACAGCCTATTATACTTACGGATATCCGTCCGGGATTTGTCCGTACGGATTTATTGAAAGACGGCAGGAATTATCCTATGCTGATGTCTCCCCAATATGCCGCCCTGCGTATCGCCAACGCTATAGACCGGAAAAAGAGAAGGGCGATCATCGATTGGAGATACGCTATCCTTGTCTTTCTCTGGAGACTGATCCCTGAATGGCTTTGGGAACGGCTGCCGATACGGAATTAGGATCGGATATGTTAGAGGTTCATCTTTTTTGCTTCTACATTAGATTTTCTCTTGCGCCGGGAGCATGCTGAAGGACCGCACCGACTATCTGGCAACTATCCAATTCATCACAATCGCCACATGTATTAAAGCCTTTTCCGGATACACATTTGCATATTTCACAATAATCACTGCAATACGCAAATTTCACTCCGTCCGCACGACAACCCATACAGTTTATAGTTGCGGCTGTAATTTCGGGCGCATTGTTCATGGCGCTCCACTTTTGTGCGGTTTTTTCTCTTAGCTCATTATCATTCTTAACTGTGGCTATGCGGGCATCGCAACTTTCGCAATCTAATCCGCAACAGGCTATCAATTGTTTCATTATTTAGTTGTCTATTTATTTTCTTGTTTGTTTCTGTCCTTGCTTTTACTTTTCGGCAAACATAATAAAAATTCCTACCTTTGCGCCCAATTACTAATTTTTTAATCTATACAGATGGGTTTATTTATTAAGAAGCCTTTAGCGGATTTGATGACCGAGGCAAATGATTCGGGCAGTAAATCGCTGAAGCGTATCCTTGGCCCGTGGAGTTTGATCGCCTTAGGTGTCGGTGTTATTATCGGTGCCGGATTGTTCTCCATTACGGGTGCGGTGGCCGCCGGGTATACGGGGCCTGCCATTACTTTATCTTTCGCTATCGCCGCCTTGGGCTGTTGTTTCGCCGGGTTATGTTACGCCGAGTTCGCTTCCATGATCCCGGTGGCAGGTAGCGCATACACCTACTCGTACGCCACGATGGGTGAGTTGGTCGCTTGGATTATCGGTTGGGATTTGGTGCTCGAGTACTGCGTGGCCGCTACGACCGTTAGCATAAGTTGGAGTCGGTATTTGGTCGTTTTTCTGGAAGGATTCGGAGTGCATTTACCGCAAGCCTTGACGGCTTGCCCTTGGGATGGCGGTATCGTGAATATCCCGGCTTTTTTGATCGTGGTGTTAATGAGTATTTTGTTGATACGAGGAACGGAAGGCAGTTCTATCTTCAATGGGATCATCGTATTCTTGAAAGTCTCCGTAGTCTTGGTGTTCGTAGTCTTGGGATGGAAATATATCCGTATGGAGAATTATACGCCTTATATCCCCACTAATACAGGGACTCTAGGCGAGTTCGGATTTTCCGGTATCCTACGAGGGGCGGCTATCGTATTCTTTGCTTTCCTCGGTTTCGACGCTGTAAGTACGGCGGCGCAGGAAACCAAGAACCCGAAACGGGATATGCCGATCGGGATCTTGATGTCATTGGTGGTTTGTACTATATTATATATGCTGTTTGCCCACGTGATGACCGGAGTCGTACATTACTCCGCTTTTGCTGGCCAGAATGGAATCGCTCCTGTGGCAATAGCTATCGATCATATGGGACAAATGGATGCTTCTGGTGTGATTCGTCCGGATTACCCTTGGATGAATCGGGCGATCGTAATAGCTATTTTACTGGGGTATTGCTCGGTTATCATGGTAACGTTATTAGGACAGAGCCGTGTATTCTTGAGTATGAGCCGGGATGGGCTGCTCCCTCCCCTATTTTCCCATATCCATGAGAAATTCCGCACGCCGGCACGAAGTAATTTCCTGTTTATGTTATTGGTCGGTGCATTGGCAGCTTTCGTTCCGGCGAGCGTAGCGGGCGAGATGTGTAGTATCGGGACTTTGTTCGCCTTTACGCTAGTTTGCGCCGGGGTATTGATTGTCCGTAAGACAATGCCGGACGCTCCCCGGTCTTTCAAGACCCCGTTGGTTCCGTTCGTGCCTATCGCCGGTATCATAACTTGTCTGGTGATGATGCTTTTTCTCCCGGCTGATACATGGATTCGTTTGGTATTATGGATGTTAATCGGTCTGGATATATATGTCTGCTATGGCATCAAACATAGCAAACTGGAACATATGCAGAAACATCGCTCGGGACAGACCACATTGGATATGATCGGTATTACCCTATCCGTGCTTTGCGTGATTACGGGGCTTTGGCACCAGCAAACCGTGGGATGGGGCGAAAGTAAAGTCTTATTGATTATCTCATTCGTATTCGCTTTTACGCATCTAGCTTTCTATCTTTACAGACTCGGGAAGCAGTTTACGAGCCTTACCCGTTAGCGATTCAGCACGATTAGTCTCGATGGCTCACGCGACTAGTCCCGATGGTCAACACCAGTAGTGGTGAAGGCTTATGCGAATAGTCGCGTTGACCTTCACCACTACTGGCGTACTATACCACTTCCTTTGATACGATTTATCGGATTCTAGCTCTTAAAAGTAAGCCTCTTATTCATCATAAAATTAACGGCTCCGTAAACGAAAAGTCCAAGGAACTGACCCAGATATTCATTTAGATCGATCACCTCCACCATTAAAAGCAAGAATATGAATTGAGTAGCGTAAGCGCAACCAAAAGCGATTAGGAATAAAGGAATCTCCTTCCAGAAATTACCTTTCCCGGAAGAAAATACCCAGTATTTACTCCAAAAGAAGTTATTCACCAAGGCAGCCACATATCCAGCCATGTTCGACCACAAGTAATTACAATCCAGAATATCCATTAATATCCAGATTACCAATGCGGTGATCAAAGCGTTAGAAGAACCTACAATGGCGAAACGAAGAATACGAACAGATTCCTTCATGCTGTTAATTATACGTTTCGAATGACAAATATACGGGTTTATTTCTATATTTGTGCTGTACTTTTGATCAAGTATGTAACATTCTTAAAACAATTATGAGTATGATTAGACTAAATGTATTTATTCAAGTAAGTGAGGAGAATCGTCCCGCCGCATTGGAGACTGCGAAAGAATTGGTTGAAAAGTCTTTGAAAGACAATGGCTGTATTGCTTATGATATTTTCGAGAGCGCTACTCGTAGTGATGTATTGATGATTTGTGAGACGTGGAAAGACGCTGAATCCTTATCAGCTCACGAAAAAGCTGAGCATTTCGTAACGTTGGTTCCTAAATTGCAAGGATTAGGTGCGATGGAACTTGAGAAATTTACATTTTAAGGGTTTTATGTAGGATATTATTATCAGCCTGAGCATGCTAAAAAATCATAGTTATGAATCCTTCAACTTATAACTATGAATGAAAGAAAACATAACTATGATTTTTTTAGTGTTATCGCTCGTTGATGGAGATATATTCCCTATCGTCCAAAACGTTCTTGTAAGCCGGACGGATGATGCGTTTTCCGTCAAAGTTCAACTCCTCGATACGGTGAGCGGTCCAACCCACGATTCGGGCCATGGCGAATAAAGGCGTATAGATTTCCTGTGGCAAACCGATCATCTCATAAACGAATCCGGAATAGAAGTCCACGTTCGAGGAAACCCGTTTCTTAGTTCCTTTATGCTTGGCGAAACATTCGATCGCTCTTTCCTCTAATAACTCAAGGAAGGCGAATTCCTCAGAGCGACCTTTCTCTTTTGCCAGATCACGAGCCAGTTCCTTTAATACGACCGCACGGGGATCGGAAATCGTATAGACCGCATGGCCGATACCATAGATCAAGCCTGTCTTGTTATAAGCCTCTTTGTTAAGCATCCGCATGAAATAAGTATCGATCTCGTCCACGTTCTTCCAATCCGCGATATTCTCTTTCAAATGATGGAACATATCTACTACCTGAATATTGGCGCCTCCGTGCAACGGGCCTTTCAATGAGCCGATACCAGCTGCAATAGATGAGTACGTATCCGTTCCCGTAGAACTAGTGACGCGTACCGTGAACGTAGAGTTATTACCACCACCATGTTCTGCTTGCAATACCAAGAGCAAATCCAACGTACGTGCGTCCAGATCCGTGAAATCACGTTTCAGCATGTGAAGGAAATTTTCTGCGATCGATAAGTTCTCGTGCGGATGACGGATGTGTAAAGAACGCCCCTGTGTGCTATGACGATAAATATTGTAGGCATAAGCGATAATCGTCGGGAACTTAGAGATCAATTCAATAGATTGGCGCATTAAGTTATCTCGGGAGGTGTCGTCCGGGTTTGCGTCGAAGGTATACATCTCCAATACGCTACGAGCCAATATATTCATGATGTTCTGTCCTTCCAGATCCAGAATATTCATCTTGGTCTTTTGCTCCAAGGGCATATTATCGTTCAACAGTTCTTTAAAGGCTGATAATTCCTCTTTATCGGGGAGTTTACCAGAAAGTAATAAATAAGCCACTTCCTCAAAACCGAACCGTTTTTCCTTGATGAAATCACGAGCTAAATCCTCTACGTCGTAACCTCTATAGAATAACTTACCGGGGATCGCTTTAAGACCGCCCTCTGGCAAGCGTTCGTATCCTACTACATTACCGACTTGGGTCAATCCTACTAACACGCCGCTACCATCCTCGTTACGAAGGCCACGTTTCACATTATACATCGGGAAAAGTTCGTTGTCAATCTTGCAAGCCTCTCTGGCAGCCTCGGACAATTTGTAAATTAAATATTCTTTCTTCAACATTACTATACTAATTTAATTGTTTCGATAATAGAGATGATACGATCACCAAATTCTTTGGTGCCTAGAGATTTGCCGTTCGGCATAAAACGAGCCAAGTCATGAGTGGCCTCTCCAGCGGAGAAAGCTTGCTCCATAGCGGATGTAATCAGGTTAGCTGCATCACTCCATCCCATATATTCCAGCATCATCACGGATGATAATAATAAGGAAGAGGGGTTTACGAGATTCTTTCCTGCGATATTCGGAGCGGTTCCATGTGTTGCCTCGAAGATCGCATGACCACTGTTATAGTTGATATTAGCGCCGGGAGCAATGCCAATGCCACCTACCATCGCCGCTAATTGATCGGAGATATAATCGCCGTTCAGGTTCAAGGTAGCGATCACGGAATATTCTTCCGGAATTAATAGAGTGTTTTGCAAGAAGGCATCGGCTATGACATCCTTGATAATGATTTTACCGGCCTTTGAAGCTTCCACTAAGGCGGTATTGGCCGCTTCCTCGCCTTGCTCTTTCTTGATCTTCTCATATTGAGGCCATGTGAAAGTGAGATCCGCAAACTCCCGTTCCGCTAAAGCGTATCCCCATAGTTTGAAACCACCTTCCGTGAATTTCATGATGTTACCTTTGTGTACCAAAGTCACGCTCGGTAACTGATGCAATATCGCGTATTCGATAGCGGCACGCACCAGACGCTCCGTACCTTCCACAGAAACCGGCTTGATGCCGAAAGAGGAAGTTTCCGGGAAACGTATTTTCTTCACTCCCATTTCCTCGGTGAGGAACTTCAATAACTTTTGTGCCTCCGGAGTCCCTTGTTGCCATTCGATTCCGGCATAGATATCTTCCGTATTCTCACGGAAGATATACATATTCACTTTCTGCGGCTCCTTTACCGGAGATACGACTCCTTTAAACCAACGAACCGGACGGAGACAAACATATAAATCCAACGTCTGACGGAGGGCCACATTTAATGAACGGATACCTCCACCAATCGGAGTTGTCAACGGTCCCTTAATACCGACGATGTATTCACGGAATGCTTCCATAGTCTCATCGGGAAGCCAACTTCCGGTTTGCTTAAACGCCTTTTCACCGGCTAAGACCTCTTTCCATTCAATGGAACGGGTTCCGTTGTAAGCTTGCTTGATGGCAGCGTTTACTATCTTTTGGCTAACGGGAGTGATCTCATGCCCCACGCCATCTCCTTCAATATAAGGGATCGTCACGTGATCCGGAACGAAAATATGATTACCTTTCTTTGTTATCTTACTCATGATATCAAGATTTTTTTGTTTGTCTTAGTGAGCTGTATTTAAAGCGGAACCCGCCTTGAACCATTTAATTTGTAAATCATTATACGTATGGTTAACCGGGAATGATTCTTGCGTACCATCCGCATGAAGAAGAACGGCCGTCAACGGTTTGCCCGGCTGAAAATCTTTCAATCCGATGATCGAGATATGGTCATTCTCACGGATCTTGCTATAATCCTCCTTATCGGCGAAAGTCAGTGCTAACATTCCTTGTTTCTTCAAGTTTGTCTCGTGGATACGGGCGAAACTCTTGGCTAGGATCACTTTTACATTTAGGAAGCGAGGCTCCATGGCTGCATGTTCCCGGGAAGAGCCTTCACCATAGTTTTCTTCCGCTACGACGATCGAGGAAATACCATTTGCCTTGTATTGTTTCGCTACGGCAGAAACTGCTTCATATTCATTGTTCAGTTGATTCAATACAGAGTTTGTCTTCCCATTGAAAGCGTTTACGGCTCCCATCAACATATTATCCGATATATTTTCCAAATGCCCACGGAAACGTAACCATGGACCGGCCATCGAGATATGATCCGTCGTACATTTACCTTCAGCCTTGATAAGAAGGGGCATATCCGTGAAATCCTCTCCATTCCAAGGAGCGAAAGGCTTTAATGCTTGTAGGCGGTTGGATTCCGGATCGATGTTCACCACTACGTTCTTACCCGTAGGTGCCAGATAGCCGTTATCCTTTACCTCGAAACCTTTCGGCGGAAAATCCGTGCCTTTCGGTTCTTTCAGTTTCACAACCTTACCATCCTCTGTCTTCAAGGTATCGGTCAAAGGATTGAAACATAGATCACCTGCGATGGTCAAGGCCAGTGTCAGTTCCGGAGAAGCGACAAAAGCATGTGTATTCGGATTACCGTCCGCACGTTTAGCGAAGTTACGATTAAATGAAGTAACGATCGAATTCTTACGGGTATTATCATCCGTATGACGTTTCCATTGTCCGATACAAGGACCACAGGCATTCGCCATAATGGTTGCGCCAATCCGTTCAAAATCACCGATAATACCATCTCTTTCCGCCGTATAACGGATTTGCTCGGAACCCGGGTTGATGATCAAGGGTGCCGCTACCGGTATTTTATCCTCATAAGCTTGGCGAGCAATGGATGCCGCACGGCTTAGATCTTGATAAGAAGAGTTGGTACAGGAACCGATTAATCCCACCTCCATCTTTCGGGGATAGCCATTCGCTTTTACTTTTGCGGCAAACTCCGAGATAGGCGTAGCTGCATCCGGCGTGAACGGACCATTGATATGCGGCTCCAATTCGGAAAGGTTAATAACGATTACACGATCGTAAAACTTATCTGGCTCGGCACGAACGTCCATATCCGCTTCCAGATATTCACCGATAGCTTCGGCCCAGCTCGCTACCTCGTCACGTCCCGTGGCACGAAGATATTGAGCCATTGTATTATCGAATGGGAATAAGGAAGTAGTCGCTCCTACCTCGGCACCCATATTACAGATCGTAGCTTTTCCGGTCGCTGAGATTGAGGCGGTGCCCGGACCGAAATATTCGATGATAGCGTTCGTTCCACCTTTTACGGTTAAGATGCCCGCTAGCTTAAGAATCACGTCCTTCGGCGAGGCCCAACCATTCAAACTACCAGTTAACTTAACACCAATTAGTTTCGGCATCTTCAGTTCCCATTCCATTCCGGTCATGACATCCACGGCGTCGGCTCCTCCTACTCCGATAGCGACCATTCCAAGTCCTCCGGCATTCGGGGTATGTGAATCAGTTCCTACCATCATACCGCCGGGAAACGCATAATTTTCCAATACCACTTGATGGATAATGCCTGCTCCGGGTTTCCAAAAACCGATTCCATATTTATCGGAGACCGATTTCAAGAAATCATAGACCTCGCTATTGCTTTTGGTAGCCGTATCGATATCCGTCTTGGCTCCCATATTCGCTTGGATCAAATGGTCGCAATGCACGGTAGCCGGTACTGCGGATTTTTCTTTTCCGGCGTTCATGAATTGTAAAAGCGCCATCTGAGCGGTGGCATCTTGCATAGCCACACGGTCGGGACGGAAATTCACATAATCCTCACCTCTTTTGAAAAGGCGAGTCGAGCTTTCATCGTATAGATGCGCATATAAGATTTTCTCGGCCAAGGTCATCGGGCGACCACCGATACGTTCGCGGGCTGTGTCCACTCTTCTGGGGAAATTCGCATAGAAATTTCTAAGCATGTCAATGTCGTACACCATATTCATATTCGTTTTTTATTGTAAGCCTTTTCGCAAATATATTTATCTATAACCAGCTAAAATGTAATAAATAAGACATCTGCCAATGAGTCTTTGTTTTTATTATCAACAAATATATAATATAATGAAATACAATTTGTTCGATAATTTCTATGAGGTTATAGAGGTTATTTATAATCTCCCGGATAACTTAGAAAAACGGGCTAATCGCACGTTTATTAATAAAACGTACCATTAGCCCGTTTTGTTCAAGCCTTGGAGCTGTTTTTTCTACTTATCGAGACTTTCTTTCCATCTTTGAGCATAACTATGTAAAATAGATGCGATACCCTCTCCAATCCGGACATAATCTTCCCGTTTAAGGTTGGCTAAAGATGCGCGGATAGACCACTCGGGAGCATCAAAACCTCCTCCGTTCAGTAAAACCAAGGAAGTTTCCTGTGCCAGACGGAAAACGACATCCAGAGGTTCGTAATTCTTTTTTAGATATTCCACGAAATCATCCCCATAGAATTTCTTAGCCCAGACAAGCATATCGATCTCACTATAGTATCCCGCACGCAAAGGGTCGTCCAATAAGGTGAATCCGGTGCTTTCCCACAATGTGTGTAAACGCTCGTGGATCATATCCTGCATCCTTTTCTTATAGGTATTTTCCGCATCTAATAGAGCGAAAGACGCAAACAGAGACATTTGTGTTTGTTGTGGCAAGGAAAGACCGGCCGTATGATTCAAGGCTACTTGACGGCTATCGGCTACCATACGATCAATAAAGCGGATATCCTCGGGATGTAAGGATAGACTGCTATATCGTTTTTTTAGAAGCTCCTGTTTATCTCTTGGCAATTCACGGATCATCCGGTCGTAAATATTATCTTGATGTAAAGCGATTACCGCCAATCTCCATCCGGTTGCCCCGAAATATTTGGAGAAAGAATAGACACATAACGTATTCTTTGGTAATTCGGCCATCATCGAGCGAAAATGCGGAATAAATGTCGCATACACATCATCCGTAATAATCATAAGGTTGGGATTGTCGTTCCGTACGATCTCAACGATCCTATTCATCAATGCTTTTGTCAATCCGTATGAAGGCGGGTTGCTCGGGTTTGTTATGAAAGCGGCTTTCACGCTAGGATCTTTCAGGACATCTAAATCCTTTTCTTGATATTGCCACGTGTGATAGCCGTCTTTTGTCATCTTCAAGGCTTTTATCTCTATGACATTAAAAAGATAACGAGCCTGTTCCGGAATCTCTATATAAGGAGTGAATACCGGAGCGAAGAGAATGATCTTGTCTCCCTTATTCAACAAGAAATTCTGCTGCAAGGAATCGAAGATATAACACATGGCGGCAGTTCCGCCCTCGGTAGCGAAAAGGTCGAATATTCCCTCAGGGGGCTGGTTATCACATAATTCTTGGTCTAAATAATCCCGCACGAGCATTTCCGTATATTTCAAGATACAATCGGGAACCGGATATTGATCACCAATGACACCTTCCGCCCATTCGTATACAAGCTCATTCTCATCTACACCTTTTTCCGTGACCAGATATTCATAGGTACCCTTCAATAAAGTAGCGCCGGGAGATTGCGCATGTTTCTTTAGAAACTGTACGAAGCGAGACGCGATCCTTTTGCGGTTGGGAACCCCTGCGGCTCCGGCCATCTCATCTGCCAATTCGGTTTCCCGCTGGCATTCCTCCAAGGCGAACTGCCCTAATAGGAAGAATGCCTCCCGTGGAACCGTACTGATCCAGTTTGGATTTCCCCTTCCTGCGTTCAGCATGATATGCGTACTTTTACGAGCGCTCTCATCCGCTAACTCTATCAAGATGTTCTTTAGCTCGAAAGGGCTAATCTCCGACATCTTTTTCTCATATTCTCTCGTGACATGTATTTTCTTCTTGTCCATACATTATATATATTACATGATTAGCACAATAACGACACCCCAGATGATTAATAAAGTATTACCCACCGCATAGGTAACGGTATAGCCTAAGGCTGGAGTCTCACTTCCTACGGCATCTTCCACCGCTCCTAATGCGGCGGTTGTCGTACGTGAACCTGCCGTACAACCTAAAGTAATAGCCGGATGGAACTTAAAAACGTAACGTCCCATCAGAATACCGATGATAAGCGGGATAGATGTCGCTAAAGCACCGATAATAAATAAACTTATACCGACTTCCTTCAATCCGGTCACGAAACTGGGACCCGCCGTGATACCGACTACGGCGATAAACATATTCAGTCCCAAATTATTTAATATCCAGACGGAAGGCTCCGGAATACGCCCGAAGGTCGGATGCTTGGAACGAAGCCATCCAAAGACGAGTCCGGCTATCAAAGCGCCGCCACTCGTACTCAGGCTGATCGGGACACCTCCGAAATGAATCGCGAGCGAACCTAAAATTCCCCCTAAGAAAATACCGATACCCACGAAAATCAAATCGGTCTGATTGGTTGGGCGATCGGGATATCCTAAAGTCGTAGCCGCTTTATTTACCTCTGATTTCATACCCACCAATTCCAACATATCACCGGAATCTATCACCGTAGCGGCCAAGACCGGGATATTGATACCCGCACGCCTTATGGACTTGACGCTAACACCGTGCATGAACGATTGATTGCGTAAATAGCAGATCTTTTTCCCCACGTATTCCTTATGGATCACTAGTACGGGTAACGTCTCTGCCGGAAAATCGAGCAATTCAATGTCATTGACCTCGTCGCCAATCCAGTTCTCCTCTCCGATCACGAATTCCCGGCGACCGCTTAGGACAACCTCATTTCCGGTATGTAAAACCAAATCCGGTTTAACATCGGTTACTACATTATTAATACGGACACGCTCCACGAACAAATGCCGTCCTAATTGGTCCAGATATTCCTCCAACTGCTTTACGCTTTTACCCTCCTTGAACCATTCATTACTAATCTTATAGGCCCGGAAAGTTACCGGACGGGCGGCAGGCATAAAGCCCGGTTGCTCGCTCTCGTCGTTATTTCCCATTTTAGCCTCTAGCTCTTTACAGGCTTTTTTCACGTAGTCGAGTCCTCCTAAAAGACGTGGCCCGATATCACTCACCAACCATGCGGATCCTGCCGTACCGAAAATATAAGTTACCGCATAGGCCACGGGCATTACATTTACCATAGCGCTTTTATCCGTATCGCTAATATTCATCTGTCCGATCGTATCTTCGGCAACTCCTAATACTGCCGACATCGTCTGGGAGCCCGCCAATAATCCTGCGGCCTCGCCTGCGTTATATCCCATAAGTTTCGCTAACAAAAAAGGAGCGATCAAACAAAATATACACATGACGGCGGCGAAAAGCATTTGAGGAAGACCTTCCTTTTTCAATCCCCGGAAGAACTGTGGCCCAACGCTATATCCTACAGCGAAGAGGAACATCAAGAAAAAGACGGACTTTAACGGTCCGCTTATATCGATTTTCAATTGCCCGATCAATACACCGACCAATAATACGCTGGTAACCGTTCCCAGCGTGAACTTCTTTATCTTAAACTTGCCAATCCAGAAACCGAGAGCTAAGGTTATGAAAATAGCTAGCTCCGGATAATGTTGAAGTAAATTAGTTATCCATTCCATATCTATTTATTTGATGTTAAACAAAAAAGATGCTATTGAAACAGGGATTCTTTGAAAGATGTTGTTACTTTTCGGGATTATTTATATAAATTTGCGACCGCTTAGGTGATAGAGTTTGTCTACCGACAACTCTATAAAAGGGAATCCGGTTAGAATCCGGAACAGTGCCCGCTACTGTGAAGCTCTTGAAAAGGAAAGCGTTCTGCTATGCCACTGTCTTAAGAAAGATGGGAAGGTTGCTTTCCGAGCCAGTCAGGAAACCTGCCAAGCGAAGTAATGATTAATTCCTCCCGGGGTTAGGAGTAATTAAGAGGATAGAAATATCACCTATATCTAAAAGATGTTGGAGACAGAATAATACGTTGTCTCCGTGGGATTGATATGTAATCTAATTATTAATATATTCATATGATGAGGAAACACTTACTATCTTTCTTCCTGCTGGTCATCAGCCTAGTTTGTCGTGCGCACGATGGCGAGAATTTTGTAGCATCCGATTTATTCGCCTCTTTACAACCGGGCGATAAGGCCGCTTTATTGATGGTACATTTTGGAACAACCCATGATGATACCCGTGCCTTGACAATCGACGCGATCAATCAAAAAGCGAAAGAAGCTTTCAAAGATGTTGAGTTGCGTGAGGCATGGACTTCTCGCATTGTAATGCGCCGCTTAAAAGCTCGTGGCGTAGAGAAACTGAACCCGATCGAGGCCTTGGAAAAATTAAAGACTGATGGTTATACACATGTCTTGATCCAATCCACGAATATAATCGAAGGTATCGAGATGGAATCCTTACGTAAGGATGTTGCCACCATGAAATCTTCTTTCAAGGAGATTCGTATCGGTAATCCTTTATTGTATACACCGGAGGATTATGAGGCGGTAATCGTCGCTATCACAAAAAATGGGGCGAAAGAAGGCGCTACTTTATTGGTAGGCCATGGCACTTATACTCCGGCGACGGCTCAATATGCCATGTTGGATTATATGTTGAAGGAGAAGGGATTCAAGGATTATTCCGTAGGAACCATCGAGGGCTATCCTACTTTTGATACGATGGTAGCCCAAGTAAAGGCCAATGGAACGAAGAAAGTCTTGTTGATGCCATTTATGTTTGTCGCCGGAGACCATGCGAAAAACGATATCGCCGGTGATTGGAAAGAGGAACTGGAAAAGAAAGGCTACGAGGTAAGCGTATTTATGGAAGGTCTGGGACAGAATCCGGATATTCAGAAGATCTTCATCGAACATGCCCGTTTCATGGCTAAACATAAGATGATCGATATCGTTGATAAGAAGAAAGCTTATGCGGTAGAGAAGGACTAAAAAAGTTCTCCAAATCTATGTTTTATTCCTTTCGGAAGAAAAAGTAATTCCTTCCGAAAGAAACTAAATTTTCATTCGAAGGAAAATGGAATTTCTTTCGAAAGGGATTTCACATGCATACAATAAACAGTTATAATGCTAAATATATGAAAAGAGTTTTGACAATCTTACCGTTGACAGCCTTATGTATCAGTACGATGCAGGCACAACACAAGAATGAGTACACGAATTTCGCCGATACGACATTCAATATTCAAGAAGTCGTAGCGACCGCCGCACGCAAGCCACGTCCACAAATCACGAAGTTGGACGTACCTATGAAATATCTTCCTATTTCAATTAATAGCATTACGGCGAGTAGTTTGGAGTTGCGAGGTATCCGTAATATCCAAGATGCGGTACGCTTTATGCCGGGCGTACGATTCCAGACATCTTATGGCGCATTTCAACAATTGTCGATCCGTGGTTTCGATCATTCTATCATGATGATAGACGGTATCCGCGATGAACGTTCGGCAATAAACAACTCTTATCCCGTACCCGATCTATCCTGTATCGAGTCTATTGAATTATTAAAGGGACCGGCTTCTGTACTTTACGGACATTCAGCCGTAGGTGGAACCTTGAATATCGTTCGTAAATCCCCGTCAGAGAAACAGAGCGTTAATGCTCGATTGGCCTACGGTAGTTACGAGAATAAAGAGGCGACACTTGGCATGGGCGGTAAATTGGTCGGTCCGGTCAATTATTACGCCAATGTCAACTTTTCCGATCAAGAGGGCTGGCGTGATAATGGCAACCGTCGCTTTTCCGGTTATCTGGCATTGCAAGCTAAAATGACGGAACGTGACATATTAGATGTTCGCGGAGGTTTTAACCGCGACTTCTATGGGACGGAGATCGGTCTTCCCGATTTAATGGCAAATGATGTATATAATGTGCAAACAGGACAGTTATATCTCCATAAAAATGAGATGCTACCGGGACTTGACCGTGAGGCTCGCTACAATAACGAGTCCGACTTTATGAAGAATCACGCATGGAACGTATCGACGCAATACACACATACTTTTTGGAACGGCGCGAAACTAACAGATCGCCTTTCTTACAATAACGACGATATCAACTATTTTGGGACGGAAGCCCTCGACTATCTCGAAAGTGATGATCCGATCTATGATCATTATTATATGAAAAACGGCCAGAAAAAATATATCTGTTTGGACAGTGTATATCTTTCTTTCCCGCTTCGCTTCTCCCATATAGCCAAGACGGTAGCCAATACGCTCGAGCTAAGCGGTAAATTCAGGACGGGTGAGATAAAGCATACGTATATGGGAGGTTACTCTTTCGTCGCCTTGAATCGTACCAGCTATTCGGGCTATAATTTAGGAGATGATGTTCAGGGTCCCGGCCTTTATTCGCATGTATCCGTTTATGATCCGCATAGCATGGGATATATGACCAGTAAATTCTCGAAAGCAACGGTTACGCATCATTATTCCAACAGCCTTTATCTTCAAGATATGGTTGAGTTCAACGAGCAATGGAAGGTATTAGCCGCTCTACGTTACGACTTTTTCCGTTATATGTCCGCCAGCGCTACAACTCCTACCGGACGACGTGAGTATGAGGAGCATTCAAGCTTCAATATGATAAAGAATAAGGCGTTGACTTATCGTTTCGGAGCGGTCTATCTGCCCCATCCGAATACATCCATTTATGCGTCTTTCGCCTCTTTCTTCAAGCCGATCCGTACGTTCTATCAAGATAACGTCATTTATGTAGGAGGTGATGGAAATCGTTTCGAGCCTGCTCGCAATGAGGAAGTATTTAAGCCGGAGAAAGGATACCAAGCCGAGGTGGGTCTTAAATATCAATTGAACAATATATTAAGCGCCAATGCCAGCTTGTTCTATATCCGGAAGATGAACAGTACGGCTACGTTGACCAACAACTATCAAGAGGAAGTAAACGGCGAGACTACCACGATGAGTGTAATCGGACAGGTGGGTGTACAAGATTCCAAAGGTTTTGATTTTGATGTCACTCTTTCTCCGGTAAGCACCTTAGCGCTGACGATCGGTTATGGATTGAACGACTCCAAGATCCGGGAGATGAAAGAAATAAAGGATCCGGAATTGATCGAGGCTATCTATGGCAATAACCCGGATGAGACAAAGCAACAATTGAATAGCCAAGAAGGAAACTGGCAGAGCAACGTACCGAACCAGACTTTCTACGCATACGGCAGTTATACCATCCCTCGGGGTGTCTTGAAGAATCTGGAATTTCACTTGAGTAGCAGTTATACCGGTAAAGTATACCGTAATACATCTAACAACTCTTGGTTCGATCCGTATTGGGTAACCGATTTCGGTATGTCTTATTTGTTGAACAACAATATTCACCTTACATTCAACTTGAATAACTTGTTTGACAACAATTATTATAACCAAGCGCTCGGACAACAGATGGTGCCAAGCATGCCTCGTAATTTCCAAGTGGCTATCTCCTATACATTATAATATATAGAACATACGCTCATGAATCTATTGACAAAGATCACGCTATTTATACACAGGATACTGGGCACGGCGTTCAGTATCCTGTTTCTCGTTTGGTTCCTATCGGGATTGGTAATGATCTACCATACGTTCCCGCGAGCGGACCGGGCCGATAAACGGGCGAAGATGGATATTCTCTCTCTGGAGAATCTTCCTTCGTTAGACCAGATAGAGAAACGTTTACCGCAGAACGAGCGGATAAGCCATGTTACCTTAAACAGCTATTTGGGACAAACTGTTTTTCATCTCCGGACGGAGAAAGGGAGCTATGATATTCCTGCCGACTCGACGGAAAGATTACCCGTAATCGACTGGAATCATATCCAACGTGTGGCATCACTATGGAATACCTCCTCCATAGCGAAGGTAGATTCCTTGTACACCTTGGACCAATGGATTCCATTCGGTCGTTTAAAAGAGGAATTTCCGATCTATAAATTCCATTTCGCCGATCCGGAACGACATGAATTATACATATCCTCTAAATCCGGGGAGGTTTTGCAATATACGGATAAAAACAGTCGTTTCTGGGCTTGGCTCGGGGCGATCCCTCATTGGGTCTATTTCACTTCCTTGCGGCAAGACGCTGAATTATGGATAAAGGTAGTTGTCTGGTTATCCGGAATCGGGTGCGTTATGTGTATCGCCGGGATCTATTTAGGAATACGGGATTTCCGGTTAGCGAGGAGACGTCATTTGATTTCCCCTTATAAGAAGTTCTGGTATAAATGGCATCATATTCTTGGGGTGTTATTCGGCTTATTCGTCCTCACCTTCTGCTTTAGTGGTATGATGTCTTTGGCTCGTGTACAGGATTGGGGGTTGAAAGCCAAGCTTGATATAAACCCGGTTCAAGAACTGCGGAAGATGGCTCCTTCCCCACTCGATTATCCGTTGGATTACAGGGCGGTCATACAAGCCTATCCCGGCCAGATCCGTCAATTGGAATGGAGTAGTTTTGGTGATATACCCTTTTACATCGTACAAACAGACACGAAGGATTTTGTCGTGAACGCAAATAAGAGTGACGGGATATCTTTATTGAACCTGCGACCGGAAGAAATCCGTTCCGTATTGTCTCAGATACATGGTATCGGGACCACGGCTGATATCAAACTGTTGGATGCTTATGATACGTATTATATCTCACGAAAAAGGAATTTAGAACTCCCGGTCTGGAAAGTATCTATTCAAGACGTGGATAATAGTTGTTATTACATTAATCCCCGTAATGGACAATACCGTTATGTAAATACGCCGTCTCGTTGGAACCATTGGATGTATCCGGCATTGCATAGCTTGAATCTGAAATTCTTGGTAGATCATCCGGTCTTATGGAATATCGTGATGTGGGGAACCATGTTGGGAGGCACGTTCGTTTCCTTATCCGGTGTATGGCTTGCGATAAAATATATCAGGCGAAAAGCGAGAAGAAAGAAGTAAAGCCTGTATATTTGTATTATATTTATTGAGAACATTGTATTATAAAATAGATTTGAATGAATAAAGGCAAGATTATAGTCGCCGGAATCGGCCCCGGTAGCGAGGCCGATATAACGCCTGCGGTTTTGGCCGCTATCCAAAGCTCGGATGTCATCATAGGATATAAATATTATTTCCGTTTTATCACCCACTTGCTTCGTGAGGGAACGGAATGTATAGATACAGGTATGAAACGTGAGCAAGCTCGTGCCGAGCAAGCTTTCGCTTATGCCAACGAGGGAAAGACTGTTTGCGTGATCAGTTCCGGTGACGCCGGTATTTATGGCATGACTCCTCTGATTTATGAGATGAAGAAAGAATCCGGAAGCGAGATCGAGATCGAGTCGTATCCGGGCATCAGCGCTTTCCAGAAAGCTGCGTCCTTGCTTGGCGCTCCTATCGGACATGATTTCTGTGTGATTTCCCTCTCAGACTTGATGACTCCTTGGGAACTGATCGAGAAACGGATTCGTGCGGCGGCCATGGCCGATTTTGTTACGGCGATCTATAATCCAAAAAGCGAGGGACGTTATTGGCAACTCTATCGCTTAAAAGAATTGTTCCTGCAAGAACGCAAGCCGGAGACTCCGGTCGGTTATGTACGTCAGGCCGGACGGGAGGAGCAAGAAGTATTCGTCACTACGCTCGCAGATCTGGACCCCGAGCAGATCGATATGTTCACGGTAGTCTTGATCGGAAACTCACAAACATATCTTTCCGGGAATCATATGATCACTCCCCGGGGATATTATGGCGAGATCAAACAAAAGAAAATGGATACGGGTATCGGACAGGACATCATGATCCGTAGTTTCCGTACGATCGAGAAGGAATTGAAAAACCAAGAGATCCCGTTGGATAAGAAATGGGCGTTACTCCATGCCATTCATACGACGGCCGATTTCGATATGGAAAATATCCTTTATGCCGACCCGGATGCTGTCTCTACATTATATAATAAGATCAGCGGCGGGGAAGTTCCTACGATCATCACCGATGTCACGATGGCTGCTTCCGGCATTCGTAAGGGAGCTCTGCAACGTCTGGGTGTCGAAGTGAAATGTTATCTTCAAGACGAGCGGGTCGCTGAGATGGCTTCGAGCAAAGGAATTACCCGTACCCAAGCCGGTATTCGTCGGGCCGTGGAAGAGCATCCGACCGCTCTGTTTGTCTTCGGGAACGCCCCGACCGCCCTTATGGAATTATGCGATTTAATACGTAAAGGTAAAGCCACTCCAGCTGGCATTATCGCGGCTCCGGTAGGTTTCGTACATGTGCAGGAATCCAAACATATGGTGAAACCTTTTATCGGTATACCGAAACTAATCGTGGAAGGTCGTAAAGGAGGTAGTAATTTAGCGGCTACGCTAGTGAATGCCATCCTTTGTTTTAATGACGCAGAACAATTAAAGCCGGGAAGAGACGTATGAACCGATTTTATGTCATAGGGCTGGATGATAATATGCGGCAATACTTTCCGCCGGAGATATTGGAGATAATCTCGTCCCACCGGGTGTTCTCCGGAGGCGTGCGGCATCATGAGATCGTACGTTCGCTCTTGCCCGAGAAAGCGGACTGGATCGATATAAAAGTCCCGTTGGACGAGGTCTTCGATCGCTATCGTTCGTACGACGGTCGGGAAAGCATCGTTGTATTCGCTTCCGGAGATCCTTTGTTTTTCGGATTCGCCGTTACGATTCAAAACCGATTGCCGGATGCGCAAATCCGCCTGTACCCGTCATTTAATTCCTTGCAACTCTTGGCACAAAATCTATTGATGCCTTACCACGATATGCGGATCGTCTCCCTTACCGGACGGCCTTGGCACGAGTTCGATCGTGCCTTGATCGAAAGTGCGTCTAAGATAGGCGTGCTCACGGATCGGGAACATACGCCTACGACTATCGCTCGCCGGATGCTGGAATACGGCTATGATAATTATACCATGTTCGTGGGAGAACGGTTAGGAAATACCGAACGGCAGAGCATCCGCCAATTCAGTATACAAGCTGCGGCAATGAATAATTTCGTTCATCCGAATTGCTTGATTCTCCGGAAAGAGCGTGACGGGCATTCCCGTAAGTTCGGCCTGCCGGATTCTGCGTTCGAGCATTTGAACGGACGGGAGAAGATGATAACCAAAATGCCGATCCGTTTGTTATCTTTAAGCATGCTGGATCTGAGAAACCGGGAACGTTTTTGGGATATCGGCTTTTGCACGGGTTCTGTCTCGATAGAGGCTAAATTGCTGTTCCCGCATTTGCATATCACGAGTTTTGAGATCCGGGAAGAGGGACGAAAGTTAATGACTGAGAATTGTCATCGTTTTGGGACTCCGGGTATCGAGGCTATAATCGGAGATTTCTTATCGGTGGATTTATCAGCGTTGGAGGCTCCGGATGCAATCTTTATCGGCGGACATGGCGGGAAATTAGTGGAGATCCTTATGGTAGTTTCCAAAAAGATGAAAGAGAACGGTGTCATCGTCTTCAACTCCGTATCCGACGAAAGCAAAGCGCTTTTAGAGGAAGCGGTCCGCCAAACCGGTCTTCGGATATCCGCCCAAACCCGTATTACGATTGATGATTTTAATACGATTACCGTGAATGTTATTTATAAATTATGAGTACAATATCAATTATTCCAATATCCGATAGCAGCCGGGTGCTTGCTGAGCGAATTCTTGCTTCTTATCCCGAGGCGAAGATCTTACCATTCGGCTCTTTCTCAAAAGAGGTTTTTCACGAATCCAGTAGTTTGGTATTTATAGGAGCGATGGGAATTTGCGTACGCAGTATCGCTCCCTTCGCGGAAGATAAACATACCGATCCGGCCGTGGTTTGTATAGATAGTACCGGCAAATACGTGATTCCTGTCTTATCCGGACATATCGGTGGAGCGAACGATCTTTCCAAAGAGTTAGCGAACCTATTAGGAGCCGAAGCGATTATTACGACACAAAGCGACAACGCAAACCTATGGGCGCTCGATACATTAGGGAAGAAATACGATTGGACCTTGATCGCCAAAGATAGCAATGCCGCCATCTCCACTTTTGTCAATGGAAAACCGACAGCGCTACTCCTTGATATACGAGATAAAGGAACGGATTATTTGGAGCGTACGGTCCCGTCTCATGTCTCTATCTTTTATTCCTTCGAGGCGATACCGCAGCAAGACTATGAGTTATTGATGATCGTCAGTCCCCAACAATACGATACATCCATCCCTACGATCACCTATATACCGAAAGTCCTCCACCTAGGAATGGGTTGCCGCAAGGATATGCAAGGCGATCCTACGGTCGTTTACGAACATATTAAAGATGTATTGCGTGATAAACGCCTATATCCGGAAGCTTTGGCGGATGTAAATACAATCGATTTGAAGAAATGCGAACCGGTGCTGACATTATTGGCTTATGGAGTTATGGAATGCCCTTTCCACACCTATACATCGGAGGAGCTGAAAGATATCCCGGTACCCAATCCCTCGGAGAAGGTACTGGAGGTAACCGAATCCCCAAGTGTATCGGAAGCTTCCGCCATTTATGCGGCTCATGGCGGTCCGCTTTTGGTCGAGAAGCAAAAAGCGGATTTAGGGAAAGGAAATGAATATACCTTTGCCGTAGCGTTAGATCGGACGGCCTGCCGCAAGGGACATATCGAGATCGTAGGAGCCGGTCCCGGCGATCCGGACTTGATCTCTATCCGCGGACGGCAAATGTTGGAGAAAGCGGATTTGATCCTGTATGCAGGAAGCCTCGTCCCGAAAGAACTTACCTTATGCGCGAAGGCAGGCGCTACGGTGCGAAGCTCGGCGGATATGAATCTGGAAGAACAGTTTGCGTTGATGAAAGAGTTTTATGATAAAGGATTGTTTGTCGTTCGTTTGCACACGGGCGATCCTTGCATCTATGGAGCTATTCAAGAGCAAATGAATTACTTTGATCAATACGGGATGGATTATCATATCACTCCGGGTATTTCCTCTTTCCAAGCCGCCGCCGCCGCTCTTTATTCCCAGTTCACGATTCCGGAGAAAGTACAAACGATCATCCTCACTCGTGGCGAAGGACGTACGCCCATGCCTGAGAAAGAGCAACTGCACAAACTGGCTCAAAGCCAAAGTACGATGTGTATCTTCTTAAGCGCCGGTGTCGTAGAGAAGGTCCAAGAGGAATTATCGCGACATTACGCTCCAACCACTCCGGTAGCCGCTTGCTATAAATTGACATGGAAAGACGAGCGGATCTACCGTGGGCAACTGAAAGATCTCGCGAAAATCGTAAAAGAGAATCATCTTACACTGACAACATTACTTGTCGTCGGGGATGCCATCGATAATCGCAAGGGTCTATCCCGCTTATATGCGGATGAATTCAAACATCTTTTCCGTAAGTAATGATACTGATCCTTGGAGGAACGACAGAAGGCCGTGTGGCTGTGCGGGTAGCGGACGAGGCAGCCGCTACCTATTACTATTCTACGAAAGGAACTTTGCAATCCATTGAATGCGCGCATGGAATCCGTTTGACCGGAGCCATGAATGCGGAGGAAATGGAGTGTTTTTGTCGTGACCACGCGATTAAGCTATTGATTGATGCGGCACACCCTTTCGCTCAAGTGTTACACCAAACGATCGAAAAAGTATCGAAATGTTTACAGATTCCGGTGATCCGTTACGAACGTCGGTATCCACCTCGTGATGAGGACTTGATTTGGTGCGATAGTTATGCAGACGCAATTCACCAAATGGAAAACAAAGGTATCCAACGGCTACTTGCCCTCAGTGGCGTGAACACCCTTGCCCCGCTCCGCCCTTATTGGCGATCGCATACCACTTGGTTCCGTATATTGGAGCGGGAGGAATCTTTGTCGTTGGCCGAGAAGCAGGGCTTCCCCCAAGAACGTCTGGTTTTCTATCGAGAAGGTGAGGATGAGTTAAAGTTGTTGGAGCAACTCCATCCGGATGCGATCTTGACAAAGGAAAGTGGTTTCTCCGGCTATTTTACGGATAAAGTGAACGCTGCCCGCCAATTCGGAATACCAGTATTTGTCGTGAAGCGTCCCGCATTACCGGAAACTTTCTACCGAGTGTATGGTGAAGACGGATTGCGCAAACAAATCGAACGCCTATTACCCGAATTCTTTCCCTTGAAAAGCGGATATACGACCGGAGCTTGTGCTACCGCCGCCGCAAAAGCCGCTTTATTGGCCTTATTATCAAGGAAGGAACAAACAGAAAGCCAGATAACATTACCCTCGGGAGAACAGATAACGTTGCCGGTAGCCTATACCGAATGGGCCGGGTGTTCCGCCACCTGTACCGTGATCAAGGAGTCTGGGGATGATCCGGACGTGACGAATCATAGCCGGATCCGGGTTACTGTTCAATTATCTCTCGATGCATCCGGTTGTGCCATCGCCGTGGCACGACTCTGCCACGGTGATGGCACAGCTGTGCCAAGCCGATGGCACAAGCGTGCCACGGTAATGGCACAAGAAGAATATTGTCAAGAAACAGAAAGCGACGATACGGGAAGAGTCATCTTCCAAGCAGGTGAAGGAGTCGGAACCGTGACCCTTCCGGGACTCGGCTTGAAAGTCGGCGGCCCGGCTATAAACGCCACGCCCCGTAAGATGATCCGGCAAGAGCTGATTCCACTCCTGCCCTCACCCGATTCCGTCGCTATTGTCACGGTCTCGGTTCCCGGTGGCGAGGAGTTGGCGAAACGTACCTTCAATCCGAAACTTGGAATTATCGGGGGAATCTCCATTATCGGGACATCCGGAATCGTGCGTCCTTTCTCATCGGACGCTTTTATCGCCTCGATACGGAAAGAAGCCAGTGTCGCCAAAGCGATAGGTTGCGAGACGTTGGTTATTAATTCCGGGGCGAAGAGTGAACGCTACCTTCGGAGCTTATACGCTTCTTTGCCTCCACAATCATTCGTCCATTACGGGAACTTTATCGGAGAGACGCTAAAGATCGCTGCCGATTTAGGTTTCAAGCAGGTTATCTTAGGTATCATGATCGGCAAGGCGGTGAAACTTGCGGAAGGTTTCCTGGATACACACAGCAAAAAAGTCGTCATGAACAAAGGCTTCCTTCAAGATGTAGCGAAAGAAGCGAAATGCGAGGAGGCGACCGTAGATGCAATCAATCGGATTACGTTGGCCCGTGAATTATGGGAGCTTCTTGCGGAAAAAGAACAAAATCGTTTCTTCCCATTACTTTTACAAAAATGTAAATCGTATTGCGCTCCTATCCTTCCCGACGGCGAACTAACCTTGCTGTTAATATCCGAAGAGGGCAAGGTCTTGTACCAATCTTAGCTGTAGAGACGCAGCGCGCACGCTACGTCTCTACACCCCCCAGACTGTAATAGCATTTCTTTTTAGCTGTTTATTCTTTTTTATTAGGGATTCTTTAAGAATACATATTAGGAGGATTTCGTACTTTTGCCCTCTAAATATTGATTAAAATAATGTTTAGATATCTTTTAATTTATATGGCCTGCCTTCTATTCGCCTTTTCCGTAAAGGCGCAAGGCATTTCCAATGACACGATTCCGAAAGAAGTGCTGATGCTGGATGGTAAGCCTATGACCGAAAAGCAAATACAACGTTATCATAAACAATTACATAAAGACTCCATACGGGCCAACAAAAGGATCTGGTGGTCTATCCTTGGCGGACCGTCTTACACGCCGGAAGCCTCCTTTGGCGTAGGTGGCGCGGTTTTGGCTAGCTTTCGCTTAAACAAGAATGATACGATATCCCAACGATCGTTTATCCCTGCGGGATTTAACATTACCTTAAACGGGACGTTCGTTTTTGCCGGTGCCGGTACCTTATTCTTCAACGAGAATCGCTTCCGTATTTATATCAGTTACGGTTATCGGAACGAACCTTCGCATTATTTCGGGAAAGGCTATGAGACGATCGAGCAAATCGAGAAGAGCGACTCGACAACGAAATTCCATAAGAGTTCTTTCCAACTATATCCCCGTTTCGTATGGGAAGTTAGGCCTCATTTATATACGGGTCCTCTTTTTGATATTAATTTCAGCAAATCAGATGATATCAACCCGGTGATGGCCGAAGATCCTTATTTCAATAAGTTCAAACGAGATTATGTCAATATCGGTGTCGGCGGCTTGATTCAATACGATACACGAAATGACGTGGCGACCCCAAGTTCCGGTATGTTACTAAGCGCGATCGCTAAAGTGTATGGAAAGTATTTAGGCGGTGCATATAATTATGAGATGTTCGAGTTAGAATACCGCCAATTCCAGCAAGTATTTCGTCCTCGTAGCACCTTGGCATGGATCGCCAAGACACAAATCGGTGTGGGAAACGTTCCTTTTACGGAGCTTCCTTCGTTTGGCTCTCCTTTCGATCTTCGCGGATACTATTGGGGCAAGTACCGTGACAAGACCATGGCGTATGGGATTCTGGAGTATCGTCATATGTTCGGCAGCGTGGAGAAATATAAGAGCGGTAATTTCTGGGCGAAGTGTGGTTTTGTTGGCTGGGTCGGCACGGGTACGATCGGAAACGCTCCTATCGTAGACTGGAATAAATGGAAGTTCAACTACGGCGTAGGCTTACGTATCCAAATGCAACCCGGCAAGAACTTCCGCCTAGACGTAGGCAAAGACCCGAACCAAAAAGGGATGGCGGTTTATATGAATATGACGGAAGCCTTCTAAAACCAGAAGGCTCCCGTCTACGATTTATGGAAGTATAACCTTGCGTTAAAATTATCGTTTAAAAGCCGGAAATATCTTAATATCGATTTTTTTCACTAAGTTTGCGTCGTCGAAGGGGTGCCATACTATATGGGCTGAGATCATACCCTTACTACTTGATGCGGGTAATGCCGCCGTAAGAAAAACGAATGTTAGATGGATAAAAATGAAACGTACCGTTATCCGGTAGCTTTAACGATCGCGGGCTCTGATAGTGGCGGTGGTGCCGGAATACAAGCGGATATTAAGACTTTTTCCTCGCTGGGGGTTTTTGGAGCCTCGGCGATAACGGCTATAACCGCTCAAAACACACAGGGAGTGCGAGGGATCCAAGCGATCTCTCCCGAGATTTTGAGAGGACAAATCGAAGCTATTCTTGAGGATTTCATCGTAGATGCCGTAAAAATAGGGATGCTACATAACAAGGATGCCGTAAAGGTCGTATCTGAAACTTTATCTTCCTTCCAACAGACTTCTATCATTTTAGATCCAGTGATGATATCCACGAGCGGAAGTAAATTATTGGAGGATGACGCCATCCGAACCATCATGGATGAGTTGTTCCCTAAAGCGACACTGCTTACTCCGAATATTCCCGAGACGGAATATCTTTCCGGTATAAAAATCAATAACGAGGCGGATATCTTACTTGCCGCCCGGAAATTGCAGGAAAAAGGATGTAAGGCTATATTGATCAAAGGGGGGCATATTCCCGGAGTAGAAACGGTGGATCGGTTATTTATCAATGAGAATAATCCGATTTGTCTGGCCTCGCCAACAGTGGAGACTTTCAATACCCATGGAACGGGCTGTACGCTATCGTCCGCCATCGCCGCTTATATGGCACTCGGCCATTCATTGGTGGAAGCCGTACGATTAGCCAAGGAATATATGAATAACGCGCTCGTTCACGGGGCAAATGTATGCATGGGAAAAGGGCACGGACCTGTAAACCACTTCTTCTCACCCTCTGCCCTTCATAAAATCCGATGGAATCATGAATAAGCTGGTCGTAATTACTACACCTTATTTTTTCGCGGATGAAGCTTCTTTGATCGAACTTCTATTCGCGGAAGGAATGTCTCGTTTACATCTACGTAAACCGGATTGTAAACGTGATGAATTGGAGGGCTTATTGGATAACATCTCTCCGGCTTATTACGACAGGATCGTTCTTCATGATTGGTTTACCTTGGCAGAAGAAAGGGCTTTAGGAGGAGTCCATTTGAACAAGAGGAACCCGGAAGCTCCACCTTTATATAAAGGCAGTATAAGTCGTTCTTGCCATAGTCTGGAAGAGATTATCAAGTATAAACCGGTATGCGACTATGTATTCCTTAGCCCGATCTTTCAGAGTATATCCAAAGAAGGATATGGTAGCGGATTCCCCTTAGATGGATTGCGAAACGCAAAGGGCATCATCGATGATAAGGTGATCGCCTTGGGAGGAATCTGCTCACAAACAATAACGAAATTAAGAGATATCCCCTTCGGCGGTGTCGCCGTTCTCGGGGCCCTTTGGGGAAACGATCCCTCCCTTCTTGTTGCGGATCAACTCATAAAACAATTCAAACGATTACAAGTATGGCCTTAAATTATTATTTCGGATATGATGAGAATGGAAGAGTCGGTCGGAGAACAACCGGATTACGCCCTCCTTTTGGTGGGAGTAACCGCTTGATGTTTATAACGCATCGTACACCTAAATATACGGAATGCGACGAGGTACGCATGGCAATCCAAGGAGGATGTTCGTGGATACAATTGCGTATGAAAGACGGGATCTATGAGGATACCGTACGTAAATGTGCCACTATCTGCGCGGACGAATGTGAGCGAATCGTGGATTTCTGCGTAAACGATGATCTGGAAGCCGCCGTGACATGTGGCGCTACGGCTTGTCATCTAGGTAAGAATGACATTCCCTTGGATATCGCTTGGGAAGTACTGAAAGACAAGTTGGACTCCAATGCCATCTTCTATATCGGGGCTACGGCTAACACGTTCGAGGATATCCGGCTGGCCGTAGAACGAGGCGCCTCGTATATCGGACTAGGGCCGTATCGCTTTACAGGTACCAAGAAGAATTTGAGTCCCATCTTAGGTTTGGAAGGTTATCGTAAAATTATCGTTCAATGTAAGGAGGCTGGCATTGATATTCCTATCTTCGCGATAGGTGGTATTACGTTGGAAGACGTAGGCCCTTTGATGGAGACGGGTATAACCGGAATCGCTGTTTCGGGCGCGATTATCAATGCCCCCGATCCCGTGGAGGAAACCCGCCGGTTTATAGAGGAAATCAATAAGTACTAAACTAAATACATATGGCTACTAAAAAGAATATGCGTATTTCCTATCCGTCCTCGGAAAAGATTTATGTCCCGGGCGAGATCAATAAGATCAAGGTTGGTATGCGTAAGATTAAATTGTTGGACACGGTAACCTTGGATGAGCATGGAGAGCGAATCTTCAAGAAGAACAATCCGGTAATCGTTTACGATACGAGCGGCCCGTATTCCGACCCCAAGATATCGATTGATATCGCTAAAGGACTTCCTCGTATACGTGAGGAGTGGTACGGTAAGCGTAAAGATGTGGTTCAATTGCCGGAATTGACTTCCGCTTATGGCCGTGAGCGATTGGCGGACGCGAGTCTGGATTCCCTGCGTTTCCCCAAGCGATACTTGCCTTTCCGGGCTAAAGAGGGTAAGAATATCACCCAGATGTATTATGCGAAGAAGCGCATTATCACTCCGGAAATGGAGTACGTGGCGATTCGTGAGAACCAGCAAATCGAGGCTTTGGGACTGAAGTCGTATATCACGCCGGAGTTCGTCCGCAAGGAAATCGCCGCCGGTCGCGCGATCATCCCGGCGAATATCAATCACCCGGAAGCCGAGCCGATGATTATCGGCAAGAAGTTCTTGGTAAAGATCAATACCAATATCGGTAACTCCGCTCTTTCCTCCGGTATCGACGAGGAGATCGAGAAGGCGATATGGAGTTGTAAATGGGGCGGAGACACGTTGATGGATCTCTCTACCGGCGATAATATCCATGAGACGCGCGAGTGGATTATCCGTAACTGCCCGGTTCCGATGGGTACGGTTCCTATTTATCAAGCCTTGGAGAAGGTGAATGGTAAGGTAGAGGACCTTTCTTGGGAGATCTATCGGGATACGTTGATCGAGCAGGCGGAACAGGGCGTGGATTATTTCACGATCCATGCGGGTTTGTTGCGTAAACATGTGGAGCTGACGGCGACTCGCCTGACGGGGATTGTCTCCAGAGGCGGATCGATCATGGCCAAATGGATGCAGCTTCATGACGAGGAAAACTTCCTGTACACGCATTTCGCCGAAATCTGCGAGATACTAAAGGCATATGACGTGGCGGTCTCTATCGGAGACGGGCTTCGTCCGGGTTCTATCTATGACGCGAACGATGCGGCACAATTCGCCGAGCTTCACACGATGGGAGAACTGACGAAAATAGCTTGGGAGCAGTTCGTACAAGTGATTATCGAAGGCCCGGGCCATGTTCCCATGAATAAGATTCATGAGAATATGAAGGAACAACAGTATGCCTGCCATGGAGCGCCGTTCTATACGTTGGGCCCGTTGACGACCGATATCGCTCCTGGATACGATCATATCACGTCGGCTATTGGTGGCGCGCAAATCGCTTGGCATGGGACGGCTATGATCTGCTATGTTACGCCGAAGGAACATTTGGGATTGCCGAATAAGGAAGACGTGCGTAATGGGGTGGTCGCTTATAAGATAGCGGCGCATGCCGCTGACTTGGCGAAAGGGCATCCCGGCGCTCAAGTACGTGATAACGCGTTGAGCAAGGCACGTTTTGATTTCCGCTGGAAAGACCAGTTCAATTTGTCCTTGGACCCGGAAAGGGCTTTACAGTATTATAAGGAGAGTGCTGTTACGGATGGAGAGTACTGTACGATGTGCGGTCCTAATTTCTGCGCTATGCGGTTAAGTAAGGATTTGCAAGGTTGTAAATAAAATACTGTTTTGAGGGGATGAGACGGGGCATGCCCCGTCTCTACAATTGAGTGATTTGTTTTCCGCATTCGTAGCCTTCCTCATATAGTTCTTCCAGTTTCTTTGTGTCGCTTCCGGTACGGCCGACTTTAATCGGGCTTTGCGGACGGATGATGAAGGCTTTTCCTTCGGCCTCCAGTTGGTCTATGTAATCCAAGACCTCGTTGTACTGCCGGTATCGTAGTCGCAACTGTTCCCGGATCGCCGGGTATTTGTTATAAATAAAGCCGGGAAGGTAAAAATCTTTCTCTTCTTTCCGATAGCCTTTGTTACGGGTAAGGATGATGACGTTCTTGGAGAAGCCGTCGGCGATAGCCCGTCGGATAGGGATAGCGTCGCATACGCCTCCGTCGACCATCGGTATCCCGTCTACATACGTAATTGGACAGAGGATCGGTAATGTGCAAGATGCTTTACAGATATCCACCAAACGTTTCTTATCTTTCTTTTCCTCGAAATATTCCGCTTTACCCGTCAAGCAATTGCTCGTGACCATAACGAACCGATCCTTGGACTTGAAATAGGTATCATAATCCAACGGATAATACAAATCCGGATAGACATAAAACAAGAAATTCAGATCGATATATCCCCTCCCCCGAAAGAAATGACGAAGACCGATGTAATTATATTTCTTCAATAGGTCGATATTACTAAAACGAGAGCGTCCCCGCTGGCGGGAAGCATACGAGATACCGTTACTCGCACCCGCCGATACTCCGATCGTATAAGGAAACCAAATATCATGATCCATAAAATAATCCAATACTCCCACCGTAAATATGGCACGCATTCCGCCACCTTCCAACACCAAACCTGTCTGACTATCTATTTCCATATATATACCTCTGAATTAAAAAAGCCATTGCTGGGTTCCCACCAAGCAATGGCCACAAAAATATAATAAATCAGCGATAAATAATAGTTCCTTTTTAGAATTTACTTGGTCACTTCGTTCACTAAGGGACGGCCTTCCTCGAAATCCTTGATGTTCCGCAAGGTAGTCTCAGCGATATTATGCAGAGCCTCTTTCGTGAAAAACGCCTGATGGGAAGTAACGATCACATTGTTGAACGAGAGTAGACGGGCCAAGACATCATCATCGATAATCTTATCCGATTTATCCTCGTAGAAATAGTCTCCCTCCTCCTCGTAGACATCCAATCCGGCGGCGGACACTTTCTTGGTCTTCAATCCCTCGATCAAGGCGTTGGTATGAATCAGTAACCCGCGTCCCGTATTGATAATCATTACGCCGTCTTTCATCTTGGCGATCGAATCGTCGTTGATCAGATAACGGGTCTGGTCAGTCAACGGGCAATGCAAGGAAATGATATCGGACTCTTTGTATAACTCGTCTAAAGAGACATAGGTGATCCCTTCCTCCTTGGCGAATTTCTCATCCGGATACAGGTCGTTTGCCAATACACGCATCCCCAATCCTTTTAAGATATGAATCAATATCTTGGCGATCTTTCCGGTACCGATAATACCGGCGGTCTTGCCATGCATATCAAATCCCATCAAGCCATTCAAGGAGAAGTTGCCATCTCTCGTACGCCAGTATGCCCGGTGTATCTTACGGTTTAACGATAACATCAAGGCCAACGTATATTCAGCGACCGCATAGGGTGAGTAGGCCGGTACGCGTACGACCGGTAATTTCCCCCTGGCGGCATTCAAATCCACATTATTAAAACCGGCGCAACGAAGCGCCAACAGTTTCACACCATTGGCAACCAAAGCGTCTATTACGGCGGCATCAGCCGTGTCATTCACGAAAATACATACTGCGTCTACCCCTTGGGTTAAGACGACATTATTGATATTCAAATGTCCTTTATAGTAACGAATATCGAACTCATACCGCTCATTGATCTTATCGAAAGAAGCGATGTCGTAGGGTTTAGCACCAAAAAACGCAATCTTATACGCCATATAACTTTAGTTTTTTAATATAACTAAATTAAGCCCTTGATTGTTTATCGAAAAAGAAATCCATTCGTTTAATTATAGTACTTTTGTCCGCTGGGTAACAATATAGATGAGCATGAATCAATCCCATAAAAGATCTTTTATAGCAGTTCTTATTTTTATTGGCTTTCTCTTATTTATGGCATTTTGGGGCATCGACCTGATCTTAGGGGCGTATGCGGGACATAAATTGAGTAAACTTGCCGAAAGGCATCATCTTGCCATAGGCTATGATAAGATCCGGTTGATGGGGCTGAGTACCGTACGTATGGAGGGATTGACCGTTATCCCGATTGATGCTGATACGTTGATACATGCGGACAGGCTTCAAGCGAAACTGGAGCTTGGCAGATTATTGCTACTTACCCCTTCCATAGAGAGTGTACAAGCGGATAATTTGCATATTCATTTTATTAAGAAGGGAGAGAGAGCTAATTTTGATTTCCTTTATAAACCATCGAATCACCCAGGTGAGCCAAAGGAAACAGCTGTAGATGATAAGGAACGGGATTACGCACGCAAGGCTGAACGCTCCCTTAGTCTCCTTTTCAATTTATTGCCCGGAAATGCCTTGGTACATGATTTATGTGTTTCTTATAGTAATAAAGGAGATGAACTAATACTAGAAATACCCGAACTCAATATTGCTAACAATCAATTCTCTACGCATATAAACAGCACGGAGAACGGAGTTCGTAGCGAATGGATTTGCGAAGGCTCTCTCTCTGATAAGGAGCGACTCGTGAAAGCCCGTCTCTACGCCGACGAGCATACGAAGATTCCTCTTCCTTTTCTGGAATATCGTTGGGGGGCATCGGTACGTTTCGACACCTTGGCCTTCGAGCTTAAGGGACCTAAAATAGAAGAAGACATACAATCCTTACTCGGAAGCGCCTATGTGAGCGGGCTTACCATCCACCAAGAGCGTATATCTCCGGACACGGTCTTACTGGATAAAGGCTCTATACACTTCCGGACAAACATCGGTAAGAACTATATCGAATTAGATAGCGTCAGTGATATCCGGTTTAATCATCTGGATTTCCATCCTTATCTGAAGATCGTTAAAGATACCAGTTGGCAAATCACGACCTCTGTGAATAAAAGGGATTTCCCTGCGGATCAACTGTTCTCCTCCCTGCCTAAAGGCTTATTCTACAATCTGGAAGGCCTGAGAACAGAAGGTACCCTCTCCTATCATTTTCGATTGGATCTGGATTTCGGACAGGTAGACAGCTTGATCTTGGAATCTACTTTGAAAGCGAAGGACTTCCAGATCCTTGCCTATGGGAATACAAATTTGCGGAAGATGAATGAGCCATTTGAATATACTGTCTATGAGCAAGGCGAGCCGGTACGCTCTTTTGAGATCGGTCCGGCGAATCCCTCTTTCCGCCCGTTCAACGCCGTATCCCGTTATCTTCCTTTAGCGATCATGCAGAGTGAGGATGCCGGCTTCTTTTATCACAACGGTTTTATTCCAAGCGCTATCCGGGAATCGTTGATACAGGATATCAAGGAACGACGTTTCGCCCGTGGCGGCAGTACGCTCAGCATGCAATTGGTGAAGAATGTATTCTTGAGCCGTAACAAGACGATCGCCCGCAAACTGGAGGAAATGTTAATCGTATGGCTGATCGAGAGCAATCATCTGACCTCTAAAGAGCGGATGTTTGAGGTTTATCTGAACATCGCCGAATGGGGTCCCATGATTTATGGAGCCGCCGAGGCCTCACGTTATTATTTCGCGAAGGAACCTTCCCAATTAAACCTTGCCGAGTGCATTTTTATGGCCAGTATTATCCCCAAGCCCAAACAGGTCCGCTATTGCTTCGACGGGTTGCGGTTGAAGCCGTATTATGAGGATTTTTACAGGGTAATACTGGATCGCTTGGTAGATCGCGGACTTATATCTTCGGAAGAGGCGGTAGAGGTAACGCCGGAGTCTGTCGAAATAACAGGTCCGGCTAAAGAATATCTGACGGCTACCCAAAGTCGATCTCCACATTCGTCCCAATCCCTAGATCAGAAATAATATTCACCTTCGCCCCATAGGTGCTCAATATGCGTAGCGAGAGGCTTAGCCCGACACCATGCCCGGCGTATTCCCGAGTATTGCTCGCCCGGTAAAAGGGCTGGAAGATTCGTTTCAATTCCTCGGGAGGAATGCCGATACCTCGGTCGGATATGGTCAAGACACTGCCTCGAAGCCGCATCTCTACCGGTTTATCGTCCGAATACTTACAGGCGTTGCTCAAGATATTCTTGATCGCTATCTTCAATAAATAGGGATTGGCACTGATCATATAAGAGAAATTATCCGGGGAGAACGAGATCCGGGCCGAGGAGAACTGCATCAAGAAGTCCGCTAGGAAGATCGTCTCCATCGCGCTTTTCTGGATCTCCTTATCCCCGTGCGACAGGAACAGCAAGTGTTTGATCAATTGTATGATACGGCTCGTCTCCGTGGCGATACGTCTTAATGCCGCTTGGTATTCCTCCGGGGAGCGCTCTTTCAGCAGGCTGATCTCGCATTCGCCTTGAATGGCTGTCAGCGGATTGTTCAACTCATGTGAGGCGTTGCTGATAAACGCTTTCTCACTTTGGTAAGCAGCGTCGATCCGGTCTACCATCCGGGTCGCGTATAGTCTGCCGACAAAATAGATCAATACCGAGCTAACCAATATCAATCCCAGCAACAGCCAGCCGATCCGATGCTGGATATCCATCCCATACTGATTCCCGGAAAGGACAATCACGATGAAATTCCCCTCGTTGTCGGGATAATACAAAGCCGCTCCCATTTGCGTATCGTGCTTGAAGTGAACGATATCCTCTTGGTATAGAGATCTCACCTGCGTGGCGTCCAGATAACGGGACAGTACTTGCCGGGTCTCCAAGCTATCGGCGTTCAGCAATATCTCGGTAGCGACGGGAAGGGTTTCCTCGTAACGCTGTTGGATACGGGCATAGCTCTCGTCGTCGGTCTCGTCCTTCTCCCAATGCTTCTGTGCCGTGGCATAGGCTTTTTCCGTCAGGTAAGAATAGTACAGGCGAGAGATATAGCTCGTGGAAACCAAATAGAAGACAAGCGTCACGACGGCTATCACGCCTATGGTAATGGCCGAGTAAAAGAGAGCGATCTTGTTTCCTGTCTTCATGCTTCCATCATATAGCCCACACCCACTACGGTACGGATTAGTTTAGGATCGAAATCCTTGTCTATCTTCGTGCGCAAATAATTCACGTAGACATCGACCACGTTCGTATTGGTATCGAAATCCTTGTCCCAGACATTCTTTAGCAAGTTCATCCGGCTCAAGGCCGTTCCTTGGTTCTGTATGAAATATTCCAAGAGCCTATATTCCTTTACGGTCAAATCGATGACCTGCCCATTCCGTATAGCCCGATGGCTTGGAGGATCTAAGACCAGATCCCCGCACCGGAGAGCCATATGGACGGATTCGTTTCCCGATCGACGTAATAACGCCTTTATGCGGGCCTCGAGCTCTTGGAAGCTGAAAGGTTTTACCAGATAATCATCCGCCCCGGCATCCAGCCCGCTAACAATATCCTCGGTGGTTCCCAAGGCGGTCAGCATGATCACGGGGGCATGGTAACCGAACCGTTGCCGGTACTGTTTGCAAAGTTGCAGGCCATTCATCTTCGGCATTATAATATCCAGAATCAGCAATTGGAAATCGTTCTTCTGTGTCAGTTCCCAACCGGCGGCACCGTCGTAAGCGACATATACCTCATGCCCGAACTCCCGCAAGCCTCTTTCTATAAAAGAGGCGATGTTTATCTCGTCTTCTACTAATAATATCTTCGCCATTGTATCGTATGTATTAATAAGAATGTCCATCATTAGTAATGCGTACTTAGGGTGATGCTAATCGTATCACAGAGGTGAAACGTTCTTTTCACGGTTGTGATACGATCGTTTCACCTCTGTGATATGATCTTTTCACGGCCGTGAAAAGATCAGTAAGTATAATCCTTTCGCATAATAACTCCAGTCGCCCTCCCTAATAGTTCCGGACTTTCTTGCTACAAATATAGCAATTACAACCTACGTTGCACTAATTTACCGTTCTTATCATAGAGCATTCGTCGATAAAAAGCCTCTACCATCAGCGGGAAGACAAAGAGGGTGAAGAACGTGGCCCCTATTAATCCGCCAATGATCACGATCGCCAAAGGACGCTGGCTTTCCGATCCGATACCGTGGCTCAAGGCGGCCGGAAGCAGGCCGATAGCGGCCATGGAGGCGGTCATTAATACGGAACGTACCCTTGATTTCACGCTCATCTTGATCGAATCTTCCAGAGGATGCCTCTCCCGCAGGTTATTCTTGATGTCCGATATCATGATCACGCCATTCTGTATACAGATACCGAAGAGGGCGATAAAGCCGATACCCGCTGAGATCGAGAAGTTGAAATTCGTGATTAATAGGGCCAAGATACCTCCGACGGCGGCGTAAGGCACGTTCAATAAGACCAGTCCGGCATCCCGGGCGTTGCCGAAAAGGACGAATAGGATCACGAAGATGATCGCTATACTTACGGGGACGACTTGGGCCAAGCGTTTGGTAGCCCGTTGTTGGTTCTCGAAATCTCCGGTCCATTTCAAGGTATAGCCTTCGGGGAGCTTTACCTGCCTCTCCACTTTCCGCTGGGCTTCAGCCACGGCGCTACCCATGTCGCGGCCCCGGACCGAGAATTTCACGGCGCAGAAGCGAGCGTGGTTATCCCGGTAGATAATCAACGGGCCGGTAATCGTATGGATATCCGCCAGCTCGCGGATAGGAATCATGGAACCATCCTTTGCCGGAACCAGTATCTTGCCTATCTCATTCTCGCTACGGCGGAAAGCGGATTCGTAGCGGACCATGATATTGAACTTACGCTCGTCCTCATAAAGCAGGGAGGCGCTCTTACCTCCTATCGCCATCTCGATAATGGATTGCACGTCCTCCTTGGCCACGCCGTAGCGGGCTAAACGAGACTCGTTCAACTCGATCCGTAGCTCCGGCTGGCCGATATTCCAGATAACGCCCAGATCCTCGATACCGTCTACGGTCTCCAAGACCTTGAAAACCTCTACCGCCTTTTTCTCCGACTCGTATAGATCTTTACCGAAGACTTTCACGGCGATGGAACCTTTCACGCCGCTGGCCGCTTCCTCTACATTGTCCGAGATAGGCTGCGAGAAGTTAAAATCCACGCCCGGATAGATCGCCAGATCCTCTTGCATCTTCTCGATCAGGCCCGCTTTCGAGCGTTCGCTTTCCCACTCTTTCTCGGGATATATATCCACATGAAACTCGATGTTGTAGAAACCTGTCGCGTCCGTGCCATCGTTCGGCCGGCCGGTTTGCGATAAGACCTGACGAACCTCCGGATAAGCCGCCAGCTTCCGGCGCATCTGGTTGGCCAACGTAACGGATTCATCCAAAGATATACTTTGCGGTAAGGTCGCACGGATATAAATAGAGCCCTCGTTCAGTTGCGGGAGAAACTCGCTGCCCAACAAGGTGAAGCACCAGATACCTACGGCGGCTACCAGCGTGGCGAACGTGATTGTCCGCTTCTTACGGGCGTGGCACCAGTCGAAAATACCGATCGACTTCTGATTGATCCACGCGAGGAACGGATTATGTTTCTCACGCACCTCTTTCTTTAATAGCATGGAAGAGAGGACGGGTACCAATGTCAACGTAAAGATCAACGCTCCCAACAAGGCGAACCCCAAGGTATAAGCGAGCGGGCTGAACATCTTTCCTTCCACCTTCTGGAAAGAGAAGATCGGGACCAAGGCTGTGATGATAATCAGCTTAGAGAAGAAAACCGCTTTCGCACGGTCCTTCGCCGTATGACGGATAATACCCATCTTACTCATCAAATTGAAAGCGGGCATGCCGACTTCACGGGCTTTCCGGTCCAATGCCACGAAAAGCCCCTCCACCATCACGACGGCGCCATCGATAATAATACCGAAGTCGATCGCTCCCATAGATAAGAGGTTGGCGCTCATCCCCATCGCCCGGAGACAAATAAAGGCGAAGAGGAGTGCCAACGGGATAATGATCGACACGATCACCGTCGTACGCCAATCCGCCATGAAGATTAATACGATGAAAGTTACCAGCAGAATACCTTCCGCCAGATTATGTGTTACGGTCTTGACCGCCAGATCTACCAGATTCTCACGATCGTAGAACGATACGATTCGCACGTCTTCCGGCAAGGCGTTTTGTTGGATATCCTTGATCTTATCCTTCAAGGCGGCGATTACCTCGCCGGGGTTCTCCCCTTTTCGCATGACAACGATGCCTTGTACGACATCATCTTCCTCCATGCGGCCGACTTGCCCTAGGCGGGGAAGACTGGATTCGTGCACGGTAGCCAAGTGCTTGACAAGGATTGGCGTGCCATTGATATTCTTTACGACGATATTCTCGATCTCTTTTACATCGTTAATCAAGCCAATACCCCGCACGACATAGGCTTGCGAGCTTTTCGTGATCACGTCGCCGCCTACGTTGATATTACTTTTCGCGATAGCGTCATAAAGTTCCAAGGTCGTTACCCCGTAACTGATCAGTTGATTCGGGTTGACGCTAACCTCGAATGTCTTTACCTCTCCTCCGAAGCTGACGATATCCGCTACACCGGGTACGGCCCGCAACTTCCGCTCGATCACCCAATCCTGCAAGGTCTTCAATTCCCGGACGGAACGCTTATCGCTACGTAATGTATAGCGGAAGATCTCGCCGGTCGGGCCGTATAAGGGCTGCACTTCCGGCGTGACCCCTTCCGGCAGGTCGGCGTCGTTCAAGAGATTATAAACTTGCTGGCGGGCGAAGAAATCATCCACCTTATCTTCGAACATCACGTTGATGACGGAAAGACCGAAAAGGGTCGTGCTCCGGATATCCGTCTTTTTCTGTACCGGGTTCATGGCGATCTCGATCGGGATCGTGATAAACTTCTCGATCTCCTCGGCGCTCCTGCCCGGCCATTGGGTGATAATCGTCACCTTCGTATTCGTCACATCCGGAAACGCGTCGATCGGCGTATGGATAAAGCTGGTGATACCGGCGATTACGGCGATCGTGGTACAGAAGAAGATAAAGAATTTGTTCCGGAGGGAGAACGTTATGATATTATCTATGAATGTGTGCATATCGTCCGGTTACTTTAATTCGTTATACACCAAGAGAGCGTTCCAATCTACGATCCGATCCCCATCCTTCAAGCCGGATCGCAGGTAACAGAACTTCTCGGTTTGCTTATACACCGAGATCTCACGCATTTGCAAATATCCCTCCTTCGAGACATAGACAACGTATTCTTTACCATCCTCGAAAATCACGGCATGGGCGTTTACGCAAGGCATACTTTCTCCTTTTACCGCGCTCTGTACATATACGTTCGTAAACATTCCGGGTTTAAGCATATACTTCTCGTTCCTTAATTTGACTCTTACGCTCATGGTCTTACTTTCTCGGTCTAGCATATGATAGACCTTATCGATCGTTCCCGTAAACTCCATATCCTTATAGGCCAAAGTGGTGATACGAACGGTAGCCCCCTCTTTTACCTTGCTGATATCTCCCTCATAGACATCGGCCATCACCCAGACATCGTCGAGACCGGAAATGGTAAACATCTCCTCCCCTTGATCAGAACGGATCTGCATATCCCTGTTTATATTCTTATCGATGATAAAGCCGGAGACCGGCGCTTTCACCACATAGGTAGATGGGTCTGTTATGTTATAAATGGAATACATTTCTTGAATACGTTTGGTCTCGGCCTCGGCATCGGCTTGCTCTTGCTGGGCTTGCAGGAAGTCCCGGTCGGAAGCCATACCGCTCCGGGCCATATCTTGGGTAGCCTCCAAGTTACGGTTAGCGATAGCCAATTGATGCTCGGCCTCCTTTCGCTGCTTGTCGATATCAGCGATTTCTCCGCTCCGGATCACCGCTAGGACATCTCCTTTCCCCACGTAATCGCCAACTTCCGCGTGAATGGAGGTGACATTTCCACCAAATATCGGATACACATGAGCCACTCGCTCCGGATTGAAACTGACACGGCCATTGAGCAACAACTCGTTGGTTAATGGTGTGTCACGAACCGTATCCAGTGTTATAATCTCCTGTAAACTGTCATTTAATAGTAAAGGTTCCCGGGTATCGACCGAGGTGGTCGCCTGTTTCCCGCAGGAACATACCAAGGGTACTAAAAGGATGCATGTGATTAGATGCTTATTCATATCGTTTGATTTGCTTTTAATAGTTGAATACATGGCTACCCGTTACGGTATTTACCTCCTCCAAGGCCAGTAACACTTCTTTTTGAGTTTGGTAAAGTCGCAAGCAGGTTGTTTTGTAGGTCTCATAATAATCGATAAACTCAAGGAGACTGATATTCCGTTTTTGGAAATTCAAGTTCACGCCTTCGATAATCAAGGCGAAATCCTTCTCCAATCCATAGTTCGAGGAACGATAAAGCTGAATCGCCTTTTCCAACCGGGCATAGCTGGTGAATAATTCATTCTCGGCTTGTCGACGGGCGTATTCTTCCTTATGGGCCTTTTGAGCGACAGATATTTTCGCCGCCCGGATATTCCCTTGATTCCGGTTAAATATAGGAAGGGAGACGCTCAACCCGATCGCCCAATAATCATTGATAAAGTTACCGGCCTTATCATACGTACCCTTTACGCTCACTTCCGGGAAAGCGAGGGAACGTTGTAATCTCACGTCCGCCTCCGAAGCCTTGATGCTTACTTGCGCCAACTTAAGATCCGGACGTTCGTATAATAAAGAGGTCAATTCAGAGAAAGGGACGGAGTCCATATCGATCTGGTTCAACACAGACTCATCGAATATCGGCTCGAAGGTATCATTGCCGGATAATCCTAATAAAAGCCGCATGTCTCCTTGAAGGGAGATAACTTGATTGGCGATATCATTCCGCTCTTGCCGCAAAGAGAGCAATAGGGCCTCGATACGGGACTTCTCTAATAAAGAAACATTCCCTTTCTCATTCTGCTCCTTGAGAACCTCCAGCAGATGAGCCAAAGAATCGATCTCACGATCGTAAATGGATTGGGATTTCCGGGTGAAATAAAGCGTTACGAATTTCTCCTTCAACTCGCTCCGGAGGGTTCTCAAGACCTCTTCGAATTGGTAAAGGGCCATTTCCTTATGGATCTTCTCCAAACGGACACGTTTGTTTCGCTGCCCGGCGATATAGATCAACTGTTCTACCTCTACGATCGTTTCCCCTTGTTTCCCGAAATCAAAGTAATGCCCGTTCAACCGGTTATAAACATTTTGCTCCAAAGAGACCACGGGATTCTCGAAAAGTTTGGCCTGTACTACTTGGGCCTCGGCTATATCGATATTATACCGTTCGGCTATCACTTCCAGATTGTGTTCAGAGAAACGTTGCTCGGACTCTTTCAAGGAGAGGGAGACAACAGAGGCTTTCGCCCCAGAGAAAAGAAGAGATAAAAAAAGTAAAAGAGTGACTCGTCTGTCCATTTGCGTTAAATTTTACGCAAAGGTAGAAGTCACTCTTTTATCGCTTATGAATATTTAGTTAGAATACTCTTAGGCCAAATTAGAAATTTATTAGAGAGATTTAAAGTATAATATCGTTTTCTTTAATCCTTCCTCCAAACAAACCGTAGGTTCCCACCCATCTAATTTCTCTTTGGCCAACGTAATATCGGGCTTACGTTGCTTGGGATCGTCTCCCGGCAACGAGCGGTATACGATCTTAGAGGAGGAGTTTGTCAAACGGATCACGATCTTGGCCAACTCGTTCATCGAAAACTCTCCCGGATTTCCGATATTTACCGGGCCGGTAAAATCATCCGAGGTATTCATCATGCGAATCATCCCCTCGATCAAATCGTCTATATATTGAAAACTACGAGTTTGGTTTCCATCTCCATAAATCGTAATGTCCTTGTTCTGTAATGCCTGTATAATGAAATTAGAGACGACACGGCCATCGTTCGTACTCATATTAGACCCATACGTATTAAAGATGCGGATGATTTTAATGCGAACCTTGTTTTGACGATGGTAATCCATAAATAAGGTCTCGGCACAACGCTTGCCCTCGTCATAACAAGAGCGAGGCCCTATCGGGTTGACATTTCCCCAATAGCTTTCCGGCTGCGGGTGTATCATGGGATCTCCATACACCTCACTGGTAGATGCTTGTAATATCTTAGCGTTCACCCGTTTTGCCAGACCTAACATATTGACCGCTCCTAACACGGATGTCTTGATCGTCTGTATCGGATCTATTTGATAATAAACTGGGGATGCGGGACATGCCAAATTATAAATCTCATCGACCTCGGCTTGGAACGGTATAGAAACATCATGCCTGATCAACTCGAAATGTGGATTTTTCAGCAGAGGAATCACATTCTCCTTACTTCCCGTAAAATAGTTATCCAGACAAATTACTTCATTTCCTTCTTCTAAAAGACGGGCACATAAATGAGAACCGATAAAGCCGGCGCCCCCGGTGATAAGTATTTGCTTCATTATATTAAATTTATTTCGTGAATTTCACCCTATAAGGTGGATCCGGACGTAAATAATCTATATCCAGATAAGGAATCTTAGGATAGATCAAGTCCAGATAGCGGAGGTCTAAGGGGCCGGGAACGACTTCTATCCGTACCTTAGCGACACCTTTATCGATAAAATCCAATATCTCGGCGGCGCTCGCTGATACATCAATGATTCGTTTTCTATAACGAGGTCCGCGATCCGTTACGCATACAATGGTACTTTTCATATTCTCCAAGTTCGTGACTCTTAAAAAAGTACCAAAAGGATACGTACGATGCGCGGCGACTAATTCTTCTTTATCATGAATCCTTCCACTGGATGATTTCCTGCCGTGGAAACGATGATGGTAATACGAAGCAAGTCCTTCCTCTTGTGCCCATATTCCTTCTCCACACTTAACTGCGGCAAATATAAGTAATATGTAGAACAAGCGGAAGGACATGTACCTTTTTTAATCAATTATTGAAGCATTTTTCCATTATATTCTCCGTTCAAAGTTCCTAGAAAAACAACGATTTTTTCAACTTCTACATCATTGATCTCCTTTCCGATCTGGAACTCATGCATGATACGGATCGCATCCTCTACAGAGGCTACCGTTCCGTCGTGCATGTACGGATAAGTCAGCATCACGTTACGAAGTGTCGGGGTTTTGAACTTATGACGATCGGATTCTTTCTTAGTCACGGCATAGCGTCCGTTATCACCGTCCGTCAACCCTGTATTCCGGTAATCGAAATAGCTGTTCTTGATACCCATGAACTCGTAAGATTGACCACCGACATTTACACCAACGTGGCAAGTAGCGCATTTATTGTCCTTGAATAGTTGATAGCCCTCTAATTCTTCCGCTGTAAGCGCGTTTTTATCTCCCATCAAGTATTTGTCGAAACGACTCGGCGTAAGCAAGGTCTTCTCAAACTCAGCGATAGCGTCCGTGATCGTGGATTGAGAATAACCTTCCGGATACACTTCCGTGAATTTCTTCGTGAAATCCTTATCTTGCGCTAAAGCCTCGCAAATCTGGTCGAATGAGGTACAACCCATTTCCACTGGGTTCAATGGAGGACCAGCCGCTTGCTCTTTTAGGTCTGCCGCACGTCCGTCCCAAAATTGAACGAAATTAAGCGCCGCATTATATACGGTCGGAGCGTTAACACCACCGAACTGTCCATTAATACCTTCCGAATATTGCTTACGGTCTACACCACCTGTGTTCAATCCGTGGCAAGTAGCGCAAGAGATCGTATTGTCCGCAGACAAACGAGTGTCATGATACAGGGCAAAACCCAACTCTACCTTCGCCGGATCTGTAGGCAAACCCTTCATTAGAGGCTGAAGAGGCTCATTTTTAAATTCTTCCGCTACGGTTTCGGTGGTGAAGCGATCCTTACGTACATTCTTCGCCCATGAGATAATCACCGCTTTCTCATTGTCGTCAAGGCTGGTTCCCCAGTGCATCGGCATATGGGAATACTTAGCCGGGGGCATAGAGCCGCTTAGGGCCGTATTCTCCACCTTCGCCAAATCAACCTCTGAAACGGGCTGCCCGTTCTCCAAGGCTTCCACCATAGCAGTCAAGTCCACATAGTGAACGGCCTCCTTCATGTCTGCCTGTACTACGGGACCGATCAACGGTAAATTACCGTAAAATGGCAGAGGCGCATTTTCAGAGTGGCAGGCCAAACAGTCGTTTTCCCGCAGGATAGAGGCCACTTGCTTACCTTCATTGTCGGCAAATTTCTTGTATTCAGAAGAACCGCACGAGGTAACCGCAAAGGCTAAAGCGCAGAGTCCTACCGGTAATGCCGTCATTTTAGCATAAATTGTTTTACGCATAACTATATTTATTTAGATTTATTAAGTGCAAATATAGAACAATTCACTTACATGTACCCTAAAAGCCTTGGATTTCATTGATCAGTTTTATCTATGGGAAGATAAATAGAATCTATGCAGTGGGCTTCCATCCGCAGCATCGCGGCAAGCTCCTTCCTATAATGCCCAGTATGAGGTTCTAACAATGGGCAATATAAGGATGTTACAATGCCCATTATAAGCAGCTAACAATCGCAGTTATAAGCAGCCGCCAATCGCTATGTGGATAATCCGATTTTTTTATATAGCTTTGTCTCATTATGTATAATCAATAAATTATAAGGCAAAGATGTTTAAGAACAAAGTTGTATGGATTATCATCGCTATCGTAGCGATATTATTCTTTTGGGTGAAAGGCGTGTATAATAATATGGTAACTCAAGACGAAGGCGTGAAAACCGCATGGAGCCAAGTCGAGAACCAATATCAACGCCGTATGGATTTGATCCCGAATCTGGTAAATACGGTAAAAGGATACGCCGCGCATGAGAAAGAGACTTTAGAAGGTGTGGTCAACGCTCGTGCCGAGGCGACGAAGACTACGATTGATCCTTCTAACCTTACTGAGGAATCCTTGAAGAAATTCCAGTCCGCACAGGGTGAGTTAGGAAATGCCCTCTCCCGTTTGATGCTTGTTTTAGAGCGTTATCCAGACTTAAAAGCGAATCAAAACTTTATGGAGCTTCAAGCGCAATTGGAAGGGACCGAAAATCGTATCTCAGTAGAGCGTAAACGTTTTAACGAGGTAGCTCAGTCTTATAATACCTATATTCGCCAATTCCCGAACAATATTTTGTCCGGAATGTTCGGCTTCCAATCGAAAGCTTATTTCGCCGCTGAATCCGGTGCGGAAAAGGCTCCTAAGGTAGAATTCTAATAGCCATTCGCTGAATGAGTGAGATAAAGAATATAGGATCTAGGCGCAAGTGTCCGGTAAGCCTTTTATGGATCAGTTTATTGCTGGTTGGTTTTGCCTCCTCTATTTTCGCGGCAAAGGATTATTCGATCGAGACCATTCCGAACGTGCGTCTTTCCAACCGGTTGAACCATGTCAGTAATCCGGATGGTATCATTACCCCGGATGACGCGTCACGTATCAATCAATTATTAAATGTAGTGGAAGATAGTCTTGGTATCGAGGTAGCTGTCGTTGCCGTGAATAGCATCGGGGATCAGGATGCCCGGATGTTCGCTACGGATTTATTCAAACATTGGGGATTGGGACAAAAGAGTAAGGATAATGGTTTATTGATCCAGTTGGTGACAGAACCTTCCCAACGTTCGGTCGTTTTCGAGACGGGATATGGCATCGAGGGTGTCTTACCCGATGCGATTTGCTACCGGCTCCAGCAGCGGTATATGATGCCCGATCTAAAGGCCGGGGATTATAGCGCCGGCATGTTGAAAGGAGTCATGGCGGTTACCAAGTATTTAATGTCCAGCGACTATGAACGGGCAGGCATGACTGGCAACCGTTCTTCTTCCTCGTCCAATGATGATTTTATGTGGATATTCGTGGTGGGGATTATCGGGATGATCGGTTTCTCGGCGTTTATCGCATACTTAAAGTATCGTCCGAAGACATGCCCCCGTTGTGGAAAGAAAACCTTTGTGTATATGGGGCAGCAGGTGATCCGGGAAGCGACTCGTTTCTCGGAAGGTCTGGCCGAAGATGTATACCGCTGTAAGAGTTGCGGGTATACAGAGAAAAAAAATCGTACTATCGACCGCATACACCGAGGAGGAGGTGGCCCTATTATTATGGGTGGCGGTGGTGGTTTCGGAGGTTTTAGCGGAGGCGGCGGTGGCGGCTCTTGGGGAGGTGGAAGCTCCGGGGGGGGCGGTTCGATCAGTCGTTTCTGAAAATACGATTATTCGCATTATTTTATACAAGCGGTCACGTAAAACCTTATGTGACCGCTTGTGTTTTCATATCTTATTGCTCTTTCAAATAGTAGTCGGAAAGTATATCCCGTACCTTCTCGGGAGTAACCCTTCCATAGACCTTCCCGCCGATCATGACCACCGGAGCCAATCCGCAAGCACCGACACAGCGTAAGCAATCCAAGGAGAACAAACCGTCCGGTGTAGTCTCTCCTACCTTTATTTCCAATTGACGTTGCATTTCTTCCAGAACATTTTCCGCGCCACGCACGTAACAGGCTGTTCCCAGACAAACCGAGATGGGGTATTTCCCCTTGGGGGTCATCGTAAAGAATGAGTAAAAAGTAACTACGCCATATACCCTTGAGACCGGGATATTCAATTCGGCGGCGATAACCTGTTGGACTTCCGGTGGTAAATATCCGAACAAGCCTTGGGCGGCGTGCAAGATATTGATCAACTCCCCGGGATCGTTGTTGCGTTCAGCGCATATCGCATGTAGCTCCGCTACTTTTGTTTTAGGCAAATGTATTTCATTCATGGCTTATTTACTTTTTTCAGTTTCTATATACATACCGATTACTTCCTTACGATCTATGTAATGTGTATGCAGTAATTTGTGGGCTTTCGGTCCGCAAGGCTCTCCCAAATACTCGCTGTATAATTGCTGGATATACGGATTCTCATGGCTCTTGCGAAGCGGTTTGTTAGCGTCTTCCCGGTAAAGAGCGGCAGCACGCCGGCGAAGTACCTCCATACGGCCTCGGTGGAACGGTTGTCCGCCACCGCCGATACAGCCTCCCGGACAAGCCATCACCTCGATCGCATGATAAGGAGAGGTACCGTTCTTCACCTCCTCGATCAATTTGCGGGCATTCCCCAGACCATGAGCGATACCGATCTTTACCGGAGTCCCATTAAAATCGATGGTAGCGCTACGAATACCTTCCAGTCCGCGTAACTCCTCGAAATCCACTTTATCCAGATTTTTCTTCGTATATAATTCATAAGCTGTACGGCAAGCGGCCTCGATAACACCGCCGGTAGTACCGAAGATCACGCTCGCTCCGGTAGATTCACCCAACGGGCGATCGAACTCACCATCCGGCAGTTCATTGAAATCTATATTCGCATAACGGATTAAACGGGCTAACTCACGAGTATATATCGAATAATCTACATCGGGATTACCTTCCACGCTAAACTCCGGGCGGCTAGCCTCATACTTCTTCGCCAAACAAGGCATGATAGATACGACTACCAAATCCTTACGGTCCACTCCCAACTTCTCGGCGAAATAGCTCTTGGCGATCGCTCCGAACATTTGCTGCGGGCTCTTGGCTGTAGATAAATTATCCCGTAACTCGGGGAAATGTTGTTCCACAAAGCTAACCCAACCCGGACAACAACTCGTCATTAACGGTATTTTCACCTCTTTGTCTCCATTTAGGTAACTACCTAGGCGATGTAATAATTCCGTTCCCTCTTCCATAATGGTCAAGTCGGCGGCAAAGTCCGTATCGAATACATAATCAAAACCCAATTGACGCAAAGCTGAAACCATCTTGCCTGTAACCAATGTACCCGGCTCATACCCGAAATCACGTCCCAACGCTGTGCGAACCGCCGGCGCTGTCTGGGCGATAACAATTTTAGTAGGATCGGCCAAAGCGTCCAAGACCGGCTGTTGCGTATTACGTCCGCTAAGTGCGTTTACAGGACAGACGGATACGCATTGTCCACAATAAGAACAGGTACTTCCGGCCATATCCCGTTCGAAAGCTGTCGATACGGCCGCGTTAAATCCACGGTTCACGGCAGTCAAGGCGCCAACCGTCTGTATCGTATTGCACATGGTCTCACAACGGCGGCACATGATGCATTTGTTCATGTTCCGGACAATAGAAGGGGAACGATCTATCATAAATGTAGACATTTCTCCCTTATACCGGATCTCGCGGATTCCTAGGTCGTGCGCGATCTTTTGTAACTCGCAATGTCCGTTGCTACTACATGTCAGGCATTCCGCCGGATGATTCGAGAGGATCAGCTCCATCACCGTCCTGCGGGCATTCATTACCCGAGGGGTATGTGTCCGTACGACCATACCTTCCGTACATTCCATTTTACAGGATGGGGCTAAATTTCTACGTCCCTCGATCTCTACGACACAAATACGGCAAGCTCCCGGATTATTCTCATAATGCAAATCCTCCAGTTTCATATAACAGAGTGTCGGGATATGAATACCTACACTTTTTGCCGCATCTAAAATGGTGGTTCCTCTCGGCACTTCCACCTCTTTATTATCTATGATTAATTTAATTGTTTCCATGATTGTAAATGAATTTAGTGGACATAAATCGCTCCGAACTTACACTTCTCCATACAGGTACCGCAACGGATACAAGCTTGCGGATCGATAATATGAGGAATTTTCCGTCCACCTGTAATTGCGTGCACCGGACAAACACGGGCACAGAGCGTACATCCTTTACATTTCTCCGGATTGATGAAATATTGAGTAAGTTCCCGGCATTGATGAGACGGACAACGATGCTCCCGGACATGCGCCAGATATTCATCGTAGAAATTATCCATCGTAGATAAAACCGGATTCGGAGAAGTCTGTCCCAAGCCGCATAAAGCGGTATCCTTAATCACCATCGCCAGATTCCTTAGACGGGTCAAATCCTCTTCGGTTCCGTTTCCACTCGTAATTTTCTGCAATATTTCATGTAAGCGTTTATTACCGATACGGCACGGTGCGCATTTACCGCAAGATTCCTCGACCGTAAAGTCCAGATAGAACTTAGCCATGGCTACCATACAATCATCCTCGTCCATGACGATCATACCTCCGGAACCCATCATGGAACCAGCGGCAAGCAAATTATCATAATCGATAGGAAGATCAAGATGCTTTTCTGTCAAGCAACCTCCTGACGGGCCACCGGTTTGCACAGCCTTAAACTTCTTTCCATCCTTGATACCTCCCCCAATTCCAAAGATAACCTCACGCAAAGTCGTACCCATAGGAACCTCGATCAGCCCCACATTGTTTACCTTTCCAGCCAAGGCGAACACCTTTGTTCCTTTGCTTTTCTCCGTTCCGATACTACTGAACCATTTAGCGCCTCTTAACAAGATCACCGGGATATTCGCATAAGTCTCTACGTTATTTACATTGGTCGGACAACCTTTATACCCGTGTTCACTAGGGAACGGCGGCTTTACGGTAGCCTCGCCTCGCAAACCTTCCATACTGTGGATCAAAGCGGTCTCCTCTCCACAAACAAAAGCTCCGGCACCGTACCGGATCTCGATATCGAATGAGAAATCAGTCCCAAATATATTCTCGCCCAGCAATCCATATTCTTTCGCTTGCCGTATGGCTATTTTCAAACGTTCCACGGCTAGCGGATATTCGGCACGGATATATACCAAACCTTTGCTAGCTCCCGTACAATATCCATTAATCGCCATAGCCTCCACAATCGAATGCGGGTCGCCCTCCAATATGGAGCGATCCATAAAAGCGCCCGGGTCGCCCTCGTCCGCATTGCAAACCACGTATTTTTGAGGCGCTTGTACCTTACGGGTAATCTGCCATTTCAAGCCTGTGGGGAAACCACCGCCCCCACGACCCCGTAAACCACTATCCATGATTTCCTTGATTACTTCCTCGGGAGTCATTTCCACAAGGGCTTTTCCCAACGCTACATAGCCGTCACGAGCGATATACTCATCGATATTCTCCGGGTTGATAAAGCCACAATTTCGAAGGGCGATTCGTAGCTGTTTCTTATAGAATCCGATATGCTTGGAGTCCGGAACCAGCTCACGGTTCTCTGGATTCATATAAAGTAACCGTTCCACTTTACGGCCTTTTACCAAATGCTCCCGTACGATCTCGTCCGCATCCGATGGTTGAACTTGTACGTAAAAAGTGTTATCGGGGATCATCTTAACCACCGGACCCTTCTCGCAGAAACCGAAGCATCCGGTACGGATCACTTGTGTATCCTCTAATCCGTATTGCTCGACGGCGGCTCTCAGATTCTCGATGATCTGCTCGCTTTGTGATGCACGGCAACCTGTGCCACCGCACACCAATATATAATTCGTGTATTGTGCCATTTATGTAAGATATTAAATTTCTTATTCGGGTTTTACGGTGGTGTAAGTTACAGGAATGATGCCGTCTACCAAGATACCCTTACGGATATACTTATCTATGATCTCTTCTACTTTTGCCTTATCGACATAACCGAATACCAACGGCTCCTGACCCGGAAGCTTGATTTCGATAGTCGGTTCCGCATAACAATAGCCCATGCATCCGGTTTGAGTTACCAACGCATCGATTTTCTGCCGGTCTAAAACCTCGATAAAATAACTCATTATCTCCTTGGCTCCGGCAGCTATACCGCAAGTGGCCATAGAAACCTTAATTTGTACGAGCTGATCAGGGGTATTGCTTTTTTCACGCAGATCCAAAGACGCACGAAGAGATTCACGCATTTTCTTGAGATCATCTAATGTCTTTACTTTGTTCATGGTCATATTCTATTATTTAAGGAAAACACCGTAATGTCATTTGCACAAACATACGGAATCTCTTTCAAATAATATCATATTTCCGTGAATTTTTCTTCGACACGTGATTGAGATATCTTGGAATTGGGAGGTACACTATGGGTGAGCCAGATGTTACCCCCGATAATAGATCCTCGGCCAATAGTGATCCGTCCTAATATGGATGCGTTGGAATAAATGGTCACATAATCCTCGATGATCGGGTGACGTGGCAAATCTATCGGAAGTCCTTCCTCGTCCAGCGTAAAACTCTTGGCTCCTAACGTCACACCTTGATAAAGGCGGACATGGTTTCCGATAATGGCGGTTTGTCCCACGACAATACCCGTTCCATGATCGATACTGAAATATTCTCCGATCTGCGCCCCGGGATGAATGTCGATCCCGGTTTGCGAGTGTGCCATTTCCGTAATGATACGCGGGAGTACCGGTACGCCTAGCTCGAATAATTCATGAGCGACCCGTTGATGTAAAAGCGCGTAGACCGCCGGATAACAGAATATAATCTCACTCACGCTCTTGGCTGCCGGATCACCATCCAAGATGGCCTTTACATCGGTGGACAGTAAATATTTGATATGAGGAATCCGGTTAATAAAAGCGATCGAGATCTCGGAAGCCCGGTCCTTGGAATCACAACAACGCTCTACCTCAAAACAAAGTCCATTATATATTTGCTCTTGTAAGAGATCATAGATCTTTTCCAAATAGACTCCCGTATAATATTGGATAGAGCCTAATTGAGCCTCTTGTTCCGTACCAAAGAATCCGGGGAAGATAACCGTACGTAATAGGCGCATGATCTCATGCAACGTAGCGACTGAAGGCGATGGCTTCTGATGCAACGGGATATATTTGTATTCCGGTAGATCAGGAGCCGACAGCCGTTCTACGTTCTTCTGTATCTGTTCTAAAATCGCTGTTCTATTCATCTTTAATTATCCCAAGTAGGATCGTAACTAATTAATGAGTTAGAGGCATTGCCCAAACCGATATAGATATAATTATCCAAGACATACATGCAATGTACAGACCTGTTAGCCGCTGGTAACTGGGATTTCTGGCTCCAGTTCTGAGAGTCCGGATCATAGCGCCAAATATAACCGTCCCCGTCTACGCCATATACATAATTACCATAAGCGATAGCACATAAAAGCATCCTTCCGGGGAACGAAGCCTCCTTTTCCCAAGCTACAGCGTTCTTGTCTGTAGACCAAAACTGTGTCGTATATTCCAAAGAAGGATCCGCTTTATTAATAATCCCCAGTCCGGCATATATACGGTCACCAATTACAACGGATATTCCGCCGTATTGTTTAATCGGGAAATTAGATTTCTTGCTCCAAACGAAAGCGCTCGGTTCATAAGTCCAAACTTCATCGATTAGTTCGTTACCTCTACGTCCACCTATGAGGAACGCTTGATCTTCCATTCTGCAACATGCCGCCCGATACATACCTTTAGGCCGTTGCTGGTCTGTTTGTACGGCGCTCCAAGAATTATCGGATGTGGAGTATACATATAAACTGTCACATATCTTTCCCGTGTTATCCAAACCACCAAAAGTCCATAGGCCAAATCCGATGCTGAAACATGCTTGGCCCGATAATTTCTCAGGCTGAGACCTTAAGGGCAACCATTCTTTCTTAGAGGTCATATATCCCCAAAACTCATCGGTGTATTCCCTACCCGTGTCACCGCCTAACAAGAATCCCGTGCTATTAGCCAAGGTACAGAAAGAGGTAGATCCCGGTATCCGGAAAGCTCCCTCAAACCTTGCCCCTGCTCCAAATATATCCGGAGTTTGGAAGCGAACTTCCTCTCCGTAAGCGATACCATTCTTATTTTTAGCGTAAGCCCTTAAATAATAGCTCGTGCCTCCTCTCAATTCCTTTATCGTACCCGTAAACGCTTGTGTACCGGAAGAAAGAGCTACCGCTCCTTCACAATTACCAAAGGCCGGACTAGGACTAGTTCCCCAACATACACCGGCCTCTGTAACCGGTGAGGCACCTTCGGCTAAGACCTCTCCTCCTACCCATGCGGTACCGTTTTTAATAGTAGACACCTCCTTCGTATTGACTGTAGGCAACTCACTTTCCAGAATCGTATGGATACCTTCGCCTGCGCTATAGGTAGTACCTAAAGCGTTTGTCGCATAAGCACGTACGTAATACCCTTTCTGCTGTTGCATATCATAGATTTTCCCGGCAAATTCTCCGATACCCGCTCCGCAAATAATCGTATCCCCATTTTCTATTGTCGGCGATTTATCAGCACTAAAGCAGAAACCACATGCCGTGATCGGAGAATCTCCCTCGCTTATTATTTCCATGGAGAACTCCGCATAGGTAAACTCTGTCGCTATTTTCTTGAATTTGTTATCATCTAATACAGGACGACCATTCGTGGTCTTAAAGGTCTCGACTTTCGCCCCGTTATACTCACCATATTTACTTTTTGCGTAAGCTCTAACGTAATAGGTAGTTTCCGGTTTTAAATCGGAGATCGTACAATAGAACGAATCGGCTTCCATGTCTATACGAATCGTAGAGTCGGATGCTGAAGGCTCCGGATTCAGCATTAAGTAAATACCCCTTTCCTCGATTTCGGCTTCCCCTTGTTTGGTTATCATACCTCCACATTGAACGGAAGTAGACATCACGTTGACTGGCAATAAGGTCTTAACGCTTCCTAATCCATCTTTCGTCTTAAAAGGTAAAATCTCTCCATAAGCGGTATCTACCGCATTGATCGCATAGGCCCGGATATAGTAATCCAGATCATTGGTTAAGCCCTCGATCGTAGCCTCATATTTTACCTTACGCTTGGATACGGCTTTTTTATTTTTCTCTATCACAGTAAAGGTTGATTCCGTGCTCCAACAAAAACCGGCCTCTGTCACGGGAGCGCCGTTTTCTTGCAAGACCTCCCCCGATACTGTCACGGAACTAGCCGTGGACTTCAATATCTCGTCTGTCTTAACAGACGGTTTTTTAGCGTTTCGAATGCCACCATCTATATCCGGATCATTCACGCATCCGGCCATTAATAAAGCCGCAAATAGAATAGAGAAGAGTGAGTATATATGTTTCATAAATAATCAATATTAAAAGAATACACCTAAGCCAGCGTTTAGATCCAAGTACTTAAAATTAACCGTATTGCATCCAACGCTAATAAATACAGAGTTCGTTATTTTCATCATCAAGTCAACCTCGGCAGCGACCCCTTTGTATGAGGAATCAATATTCCGGCACCATACCTCTCGTGTACTATCGTAGTTTTCATAGGAATGGGTCGTGAACGAATGTAGTAAAGCTCTTTCACCATATCCCAAACCAACGGAGGCATATAACCACGGAAAGCATTTTACGATTAAACCGGCCGTTCCGGCTATACTATTTGTCTTCGAGGATTTACCTGTATTAAGCTCATAAGATTCCCCTTCCGAATTAGAGAACTTAATAATCTGCCCTTGGTTATTACATTCGTCCGTATAATTCATAAAAGACATATTCGTCTTGAAACGGACATACCAACCGAAGCGTTGCCCCATACCTCCTACCGTGATTCCATAAGGAGATTCGATCGAATACGAGTACCCCGCGAAAAACTCCATTCGTTTCTTAGGGGATACCGCTGCGGAATCTATCGGTTGGGCCTCGGGTTCCGCCGGCTTTAACAACATCTCTTGGTATTCTTTCCAATAGGTTGCTAGCTCCTCACTTTTAGGGGTTCCGATACCTTCCGAATAATAAATGATTAATTTAGAGATGGCATCCGGATCATCTTCCGTAGCTTTGACCGTCAGGCAGTTTAAACATTTATTCATCAAGCTACGCATGGAAGGCCGCATTCGCTCGTTGGAAAGCCAAATCGTAGTCAGCTGATCAATACTGTATGCGTCGCATTGCGATACGCCTTCCTCGTACCACATTTTAGCGTCACTATAATCAAGACGTTTCATCGCTTCATCTCCCTTACGGTTGTATTCCGTACGCTGTTGCGCCAGCAGTCCGAGGGGAAATACCGCACATATCATCAATATCCAAAGTCTTTTCATATAATAGGTAAATACATGTTTAGTTGTTCATAATATTACAATCAATAATAAGTAAGGCCTTCGCTAATCAATGATCCGTCAGAATTATAAATATCAAACAAATTGTCTTCCCGTTCGAATGCCCGGCCGTTATCCGCGATACCGACACTTAAGTATTTGCAAGGAATACGTTCCTCGGCTTTCGAATCGATCGCCCCGTATCTGTTATTTGACTTCTTACGTACGATCTTATATCGTCCGAAAGCCATTTTCTCCTCATACAGGGCCTTTTTGTCCGCTATACGTTTCTCCTCGGTTTTCTCATCGCAAGCGATGATCAACCGGACTACCTCTTCCGTAAGTTTCGTATCCTTTGCTTCCGACAAATCTTTCTTAGCTCCCGAATAATCAGCTTTGGCCATTTTTTCCTTACCGGAGGCAATTAACGAGTTATATTTCTCATTCATCTCATTTTCCGATGGCTGATCCGGGAGAACATTCTCTTCTATCGTATGCTCTGTTTCCATAGGTCGTTTCTCTTCCACTTGAGGCTCTTGTTTCTCCGCTTCCTTTATCTCAGAGATAGGAGGTTCCGTATGTAAAACTGGGTGATCTGGCATTTCTACTTCTTTTGAGACATTGCTATCCGGCTCCACAGCTGAAGGTAAATCAATACTCTCGACAACCTCTTTTGTGGGCCTATTGCTATGCACTAAAAGAGCCGTAGCGGATCCTACAACGACAAATATAGCGATTCCGATAGGAATTATTTTCTTTCTGGAATTATTCTTTTCTGTTATTGGCTCCACGGCAGGTGGATTAGCCATATTGACAACAGTCTCTTCATCATCCGATCCTACTAATTTAGAATCTACAGGTGATGAATAAACCACCGTTGTTTCCTCATTCACAATCTCGGGAGATGGATTTGGGACAACCTGAACTTCCTTTTCCGCTTGAGAAAAATCCAAAGACGCCAACATCTCGCCCACCGTCTCAAAGCGATCCGCAGGAATGATTTGCATCGCTTTTATGATAACAGCCTCTGTTTTCGGGCTGATCGCCGCATTGATTTCAGAGGGGTTTCGCATAGGACGTGCGGCACGTAGTATAGATTCTGTAGGGATTGTTCCCGTTAACAGATTATACATCGTGGCTCCCAAGGAATAAATATCCGGACGGGGCGAGAACACTTGTGTTCCTTCGTTATCGTATTGCTCTATGGATGCGAATCCTTTAGAAAGGGTTAACATCGTAGTGCTGGTCTCTTCCTGCTCGATATCGTAACGTTTGCTGACTCCGAAATCGATCAAGCGGGCGTTCCCGTTCTTATCGATCAAGATATTGCTAGGCTTGATATCCAGATGCAAGATACTCTTATCATGAACGAATTGTAACGCCTCGCCAATTTGCCGTACATATTTAAGGACCGTAGCTTCGGGCAATATCCCGTTTTTCTCAAGCATATATTTTAGCGAGAAGCCGGAAATATACTCCATGGCAATATAAGCCGTATTGTTTTCCTCGAAAACCTCCAACACGTTTACGATATAGGGATGGTGAACTTCCGATAGGATCTTTGCCTCTTTGATCAGTTTTTCCTTGAACTTGTTAAATAAGACCTTTCCCGTCTCCGAATGTACTTTTACGGCTTGGGAACCGGGTTCTCTATAACAATAATCCTTGAAGAAATATTCCTTGACACAGATAGGGACCTCCGTCTTTACGGTACCTAAAGATCCTTTAACCTCTGTGTACCAAACTCCTCTGTAGGTTATGCCAAAACCACCTTGACCAACCACATGAGTAAGTCTGTATTTTCCGTTTTGAAGAAGATGTCCGTCTGGCAGATTCATAACCTTGAATAATTCCATTTAATCTGCCAAAAGTACGTTATTTATATAAAAGAATAAAGAAAAGAGAGAATATTTTGCTTAAAACCCATGCTATCTTCCACTTTTTGAATAGGTATGATATAAAAAGAAAAATTATCCCGAGTCTTGCCGTCACAGGCTTCCATGAGGGCGTCCTTTATTTCCGGAACAGATAAACGACCATTAAATATCTCTGCGATCTTTTCATTCTTCAGTCTTTCAAGAACCCCGTCCGTACAAAGAAAGAGGAAATCGTCGGGTTGAATATCGTTCAAGGTAATAATGTCCGCTTCTGTTGGAGTATGAGTGCCTTGTATAGCCCGGATAATCACATTCCGCTGGGGGTGGGTTAACGCTTCTTCCGGAGTGATCTTACCTAATTTAACCAACGAATTTACCAATGAATGATCTTCTGTTTGATATAAAATCTCCCCCTTCCTCAGATGATAGATCCGGCTATCTCCGATATGAGCCAATACGATTCCGGAAGAAGCGATATAGGCCATGGTGAGCGTAGTAGCCATACCCATCGCTTCCGGATGCTCTTGAACATAGGAGTCGAAACAGACTTCCGCATAATGTACGGCTTTATGGATAAACTCAGGCGTGGGATCATCCTTTAGGAACGTAGAAAAGAAAGTTTGTATGGACTCGCAAGCTAATGAGCTGGCTACCTCCCCTTTCTCGGCTCCACCCACACCATCGCAAACCATAAACAATTTTTGGTCAAGGGTCACTTGTTCGGGAAGCGGGTAAATGGAATCCTCGTTATTCGATCTGCCTCCTTTTTCCGTAATAGCACATGGCTTACCGATCGTTATAATCATAACAAATGAGTTTTATTCATTAAAACGTAAGACGGTGCGACCAATAATAATCTCGTCATTATCATTGAGCACGACCACCTCGCCATTCTCTAGGTAACTGTTATTATATAACGTATGGTTTTTACTATTATTGTCGGTAAGGAAATGTTTATATCCACCTTTTGAATCTTTTTTCACCTCAATGCAAATATGCTCGCGACTCATCGTGCGATCAGCCGTGATAATTGGCATCGTAGCTTGTGAGGCGTTCGACTTCCGGCCAATGACAACCTTCCCTTCGTGAAGAGGAAACGCTTGTTCAGGTGTATCGCCGTCTGGAAGAACCGTCAGTCTGCCGATTCCAGTCTTGACAGGTGTCACTAAAATCGTATCGGAATCGACTTCCTGATGATTACTTTTCTCGGATAATAAGGACAAAGGAATAGGCTCTTTGCATTTCGGACACTTAAAGGAGGTAATGCCGAGGGGAATCTTCCCCTCGTCTACCTTTAATCCTACATGGCAATGTGGACATTTAACCGCGATCATACGATAAACGAAATATCTGCGCCATCCATATCCGTAGAGTACAGATCCATCATATCTGTATCGGAAAGCATAACCGTATCGTCCGCCAAGGTTATAAAGTCTGAATGATCGAAAGACTCGATGCTACTATCGTCTATAACTATGGCGTCGCCTAGGTCGACACCTCCTCCTTCCACGTCTATTATGACAGCATCCGCTGGCATGACGTCATTGCCGTCTAAAGTTACGAATGTATATTCCTCTTCTTGCATAACCTTTGTTCCTAATATATTAATATTCCGAAAACAAAAGTACAAAAAGCAATGGATTAATAAACTTGTTATTCTCTCTTATAATCAAACATTTGGGTTTCATGTACAAAAGAGGCTGTTTTACTATACGAAAAGAAAAGGCTCATTCTCTCACCCATTTGGCCTTACAGGAAGAAACTGGGCATTGCTTTCGGTTTTTCAATGATTCCCAAGGGATCTCACCCAAGAATGTCCCACATTTCGGGCAAACATAGTCTATCTTAAATTGATTGGCGATATCCTGCAATTGCTGGGGAATCTTGGCCGACTGCTTGGCTCCTAGATAGATTCCTACCGTAGGGGCACAAATCGTTATCAGGAGGCTGATGCCGAATAGTTCCGGGCTACCTTTCCCTAAGAAGCCTATCACGACCCCCACTATTCCGGGCAAAGCAAATGGTAAGGATTGAAATAATCTGGTCTTAAACTGATTAGAGGATTGAATCTTAACTTTTGCTTGAATATAATCATCGTAGACTTTTTTCAATGCGGCAAATTCATCGCTATAATCATTATTGTATTTAAGCACCTCGGAAAGATTTAAGACATAGCTATCCCCCAAGCGAATATGATCCGTAGGAGTAACACGTTTCTTTACGATCTGGGCTCCATTCACGAACGTACCGTTAGTAGAGCCCGTATCCTCCAATAATAAGTTGCCACCATCCTCACGTATCAGACGGGCATGATGGCGGCTTACATGAGGATCGTTTGCAATAAAATCGTTGTCTTTTGCTTTTCCTATCTTTATAATCATAATCTTATTCCTTTTCCTCTTCCTCTTGAGGCTTTCCCATCTCCTTCTCAAGATTATCTTTCAGCACTTTCAACGGATCCTTGGATATTACCAACTCTTTAGGCTTACCCTCTTCCGTCAATAATAATAAACGCTGCTTAGGGAGATTTATTTGTAAGATATGATTTTTATTTATGATATGACTTTTTCCGACACGCATTAATATCTTGTTACAACCAGCGACCTGCTTCTCTAAGATCTCTTCTATTTTTCCGATATTTATAGCGAAGGTAAATTGGATGCCATTTGACAACAATAGTTTCGTATAGTTCCTGTCTGCTTCAAAATAAAGGATCTGACCAATCTTAATGCGCAACAACTCATCCCTTGTTTTTATAATTAAATACCGCTCCATACGTAGAAATTGTTTTTTCGTTTCTCTTTCAAAAACAAATATACGGTATTTTCTTTATTTAATAGGTATCTTTTGGGGGAAAGATTGGTAAAGTGCACCAAAAACAAGAGCCTTTTCCCTGCTCAGAAGAGACACCGATACGCCCTCCCAGCCTTTCAATTATATTTTGGCAGATAGAAAGTCCAAGCCCTATGCCTTGCTTTTGGTTTCGTCCTTTATAAAAACGATCGAACACATGAAGTTTTATTTCCTCCGACATTCCTTCCCCCGTATCGGTCACGGATAACAGAACCTCGTTCTCCATGGCTTGATATGACAAGATGATGCTACCTATAGAGGTGTACTTAATTGCGTTTGTTATAAAATTGCCAAGAACTTGTTTCAAACGGATACGGTCGGAGCGTAATAAAAAGGAATCCAAAGATGTCGGATAGGTCAAAGCTACCCCTCTCGGTACTTTGATCTGGAAAGAAGCTACCGTTTCTACAATAAGTTGTCTTAGATCAAATTCCATGAAATCAAAGGTCATGGTACCAGACTCGAGCTTAGCCAGATCCAATACATCATTAACGATACCCAATAATAACTCATTATTGGTCTGAATAAGATTAATATACTCTTGTCTTAGCTCACCATCCTCTTCATCCCCTAAAAGAGAAGAGAATCCGACAATAGCGTTTAATGGCATGCGGATCTCATGGCTGATGTTTGCCAAAAAGGAGGATTTCAAACGCTCTGATTTCTCGGCCTTCAGCATTCGTTCTTCCATCGCTTTCAGTTCAGATATATCATAATTCATCAGTAATAGGATGGGGCTTGATTTCTCCAGATCCGCCTCCATTATATCCAGACGAACCCATTTCCATCCCTCGCCATCCCTGACCCGGACTTCCCCTTGATCATGATCAGTTTCTCCGTGGACAAGTCGGCTCAAGGAAGTTTTCAAGCATTCACGGTCTTCTGGCTTGACATTGGAATATATGCCTACTATCTGGCTCAATGGAGTTCCCGGAACTTCACCCATATTCAGATACCATTGTTCCATCGCCACTCCTTCCCCAGTGGACAAATCATACTTTGCGCAGCCGATCTTGGCACGATGACTTATCTGAGGAAAAAAAGGCTCGAACTCTATGCCTAATGTCGTTTTCATATATATCCGTTCTCATTATATTTATGCAAAAAGAAGGTTTAGCCATAAAAAACGAATGAATTAATCGTTCGTTTTAATTAGTCGTTTATATCGATTATTTTATAGGGAACATATAGGTTTAGTAAAATACCCCAAAAACCGCATCAAAATTATATTCTAAAGTCTTTTTGACTTTCATAAGTAAATGTTTTTTGCGATATTTGCAAACGACTAATTAAAACGAACGATTAAACTAGTCGTTTTGTTGCCTTCCCCACCACTTCAATATCCTGATATATAAGATTATACCATATGACTATAAAAAAATAGAGGGTAGATTGATCACTCAATCCACCCTCCTGTCTATCGTGTGCTTAAACTATTAAAAATCAACCCCTTGATTAGTCTTCTAGAGCCGCTTGCGCCGCCGCGATACGAGCGATGGGCACTCTAAAAGGTGAACATGATACGTAATTCAAGCCAACTTTATGGCAGAACTTAACGGAAGAAGGCTCACCACCATGCTCGCCGCAAATGCCACATTTCAAATCCGGACGGATGGCACGACCTTTCTCAGTTGCCATACGAACCAGCTGTCCTACACCATTTTGGTCTAGTACTTGGAACGGATCGACCTTCAAAATCTTCTTCTCTAAGTAAACCGGTAAGAAGGAAGCGATATCGTCACGAGAGTAACCAAATGTCATCTGAGTCAAGTCATTCGTTCCGAATGAGAAGAATTCAGCGCTGGAAGCGATACGATCCGCTGTCAATGCCGCACGAGGAATCTCGATCATCGTACCTACCTTGAATTCGATACGATCGCCAACTTCCTTGAATAGCTCTTCGGCCGCGGTACGGATCACCTTCTCTTGTTCCTTGAATTCATATAAGATACCTGTTAATGGTACCATGATTTCCGGTTTAGCCTCAATACCTTCTTTCTTCAAATCCAAAGCGGCACCTAAAATGGCCCGAGTCTGCATTTCCGTAATTTCCGGATATGTATTACCTAGACGGCAACCACGGTGACCCAACATCGGGTTATGCTCGCAAAGAGATTCCACACGTTTTTGGATCTCCTTAACGGACACGCCCATAGTCTCAGCCATTTCCTCTTGACCTTTCAAATCGTGAGGAACGAACTCATGCAAAGGAGGATCGAGCAAACGAACGGTAACAGGACATCCGGCCATAGCCTTGAAGATACCCTTAAAGTCCTCTTTCTGATAAGGAAGGATCTTCGCCAACGCTTTCTTACGACCTTCAGCGTCCTCGGCCAAGATCATCTCACGCATAGCTTTGATCTTCTCACCCTCGAAGAACATATGCTCCGTACGGCAAAGGCCAATACCAACGGCACCGAAGCTACGAGCGATCGAAGCGTCGTGAGGCGTATCAGCGTTTGTACGAACTTGCAATTTTGTATATTTATCGGCTAAAGCCATTAACTCCTCGAAATCACCCGATAACTCAGCGGCTTTTGTCTCAACCTGCCCGACATAGACTTCTCCGGTCGTACCATTGATAGAGATATAATCACCTTCTTTCAAAGTCACGCCATCAACGTCTACCGTCTTATTCTTATAATCGATGTTCAAGGCACCAGCACCAGATACGCAGCACTTCCCCATACCACGAGCTACAACAGCGGCATGAGATGTCATACCTCCACGAGCGGTAAGGATACCTTCGGCGACAGCCATACCGGCCAAGTCTTCCGGAGAAGTCTCGATACGGACCATGACAACCTTTTTGCCATCGGCATGCCATTTAGCGGCATCATCAGCGAAGAATACGATCTGTCCGGTAGCGGCACCCGGTGAAGCCGGCAAACCTTTTACCCACACTTTCGCCAGTTTCTCGGCTTTTTTATCGAATACAGGGTGAAGCAACTCATCTAATTTATTCGGCTCGATACGGTTCAACGCTGTTTTCTCATCGATCATACCTTGATGCAACAAGTCGATAGCGATTTTCACCATAGCGGCACCGGTACGCTTGCCGTTACGGGTTTGCAAGAACCAAAGTTTACCCTCTTGTACGGTAAATTCCATATCTTGCATATCCCGATAATGATCTTCCAATTTCTCTTGGATAGCGTCTAATTGCTTATAGATTTCCGGCATGGCTTCTTCCATGGACGGATATTTAGCGATACGTTCTTCTTCTGAGATTCCGGCACGTTCAGCCCAACGTTGTGAACCGATCTTCGTAATCTGTTGCGGGGTACGGATACCTGCTACAACATCCTCACCTTGAGCGTTAATCAAGTACTCGCCATTGAACAAGTCCTCACCATTACCCGCGTCACGAGAGAAACAAACGCCTGTAGCGGAAGTATCGCCCATATTACCGAATACCATGGCTTGTACGCTAACCGCCGTTCCCCACTCGTCTGGAATACCTTCCATCTTACGATACAGGATAGCACGCTCATTCATCCAGCTATTGAACACGGCACAGATAGCGCCCCACAATTGCTCATAAGCGCAAGTCGGGAAATCCTGTCCGGTCTGGGCCTTAACGGCTGCCTTAAATTTAGAGACCAATGTTTTCAAATCTTCAACGTCAAGCTCGTTATCTAACTTAACGCCTTTCGCTTTCTTTACTTCCTCGATGATCGCCTCAAACGGATCGATATCCTCTTTGCTTGTCGGTTTCATGCCTAATACGACATCTCCGTACATTTGAACGAAACGACGATAAGAGTCCCAAGCGAAACGAGCGTTGCCCGTCTTACGAGACAATCCTTCCACTACCTCGTCGTTCAAGCCAAGGTTCAATATCGTATCCATCATACCCGGCATGGACGCACGGGCACCGGAGCGAACTGAAACTAACAGAGGATTGGCAACATCACCAAACTTAGAGTTCATTAACGTTTCGATATTAGCGATCGCCTTCTCAACATCCGCTTTCAGCAACTCTACGACTTTATCTTTGCCTAACTCGTAATACTCTATACAAACTTCTGTTGTAATCGTGAATCCCGGAGGAACCGGTACACCAATCAGATTCATCTCGGCAAGGTTAGCGCCTTTACCACCCAGCAGATTTCTCATATCTGCCTTACCTTCGGCTTTTCCATTTCCGAACGTGTAAACTCTTTTTCTTTCCATATTCGACAGTATTGAATTTAGATTCTAGTTTTGTTGATTTCAACTGTTATATTGCTATCTCAACTTTGCAATGCTGCAAATATATGCTATTTCTACTTTGCAAGCACGAATAGCGTTAAAGATTTTTACATGTTTTACAACTATTCTTTACCATTTATATCCAGCAAATGCTTACATTTGCGTGCGGAAGTTTGTTGACGCTTCCATTTCCCATCGGATTTCCCGCCTATCTCTTTGCCCCTTACATATAATATATGATCTTTTTCTTTTATTTGTCTATTTATTTCCAATAGGAAGTGTCTTTTTGTAAATAAGGTTGACTCCTAAAAGAGTCAAAAAATGAGAACGAAAACTTATCAGGAAGAGAAAGAGCGTCAAAAGCTGTATCATGAGATTTATCGCCTTCGTGTAGTCGAAGGGCTAGAGGTGTCATGTATCCAAAAAAAATTAGGGGTGAGCCGTTCTAGAGTTTACAGTGGATTGAGTATCTTTGAGCGTGATAACCCCCAAGAGGCAGCGATGATGAAAAAGCAAGGCAAGGATGTAACCGAGGAAGATTACAAAAAGTTATTGAATGAGATCTCCTCTCTCAAGAAGGATTTAGCCCAGGAACGCTTGCGTGCGGACTTTTATGAGGAAATGGTGGCCTTTGGTAAGGAAGTATATGGTATTGACTTAAAAAAAGCTGGCACCAAGTAGCATCCAGGCTTCACGGCAGGGACAAGAGGCTCTACGGCATTGTCCCCCTGTGCCGTCTACTTGGTGTAAGTAAACAAGCCTATTATAAACATGGAAACAAACTGATGCAAAAACTGGCATTGGAATCCTTTGTCGTAGAATATGTCAAGGAAGTGCGTGGCAAGGATCCCGGAATCGGAGGCAACAAGCTCTGGCTGATGTACCAGGCTCGGTTCGGTGATGATAACAGCGTGGGTTACAATCGTTTTTACGATATTCTGGATCGTTACTCTTTAAAAGTTCGTAAACGTCGCCATCGTACCATGACTACGGATTCGAACCATGATTACCCGGTTTATCCCAATTTGGTTAAAGAACTGATACCGGACGGCCCATGCCAGTTGGTAGTCAGCGATATGACTTACATATTTTTGGGAGTAAACCCTGAAAGCGGAAAAAATATTTTTTGTTATTTGTCAGTTGTTACCGACGCTTACAGCAAAGAGATTATTGGATATAGCGTGGGTAAGACACTGGAGGCACGGTATCCTTTGGAAGCCTTGGAAATGGCCATCAGCCATTATCCCGGAAAAGATTTGTCCGGTTTGATCCACCATTCCGACCGTGGTGTCCAATATGCCAGTTCCGTGTATACGGAGCGTCTGAGGAAATGCAAAATAAGCATAAGCATGACCGAGGGCGGAAATCCCAAGGAGAACGCCATCGCGGAACGGATAAACAACACGATTAAGAATGAGCTACTTATGGATATGGAGTTTAATCATATCTCCCAGGTAAAAGCCGCCGTGGCATCAGCCGTTGATTTCTACAACCATGAGCGTCCGCATTGGAGTTTGGACGGGATGACTCCGGCGCAGGCCGCCGAGTGTAAGGGAGAGCTGAAGAAGAGATGGAAGAGTTTTCGGGAAATTGCCATTAAAAATCAAAACAATATGGGTATGACCGGATAAAGAAGCCGGAGGCGCGAAAAGGGCTGTTGTGTGTGTGCCCCCCTTTCTTCAGC